>Ga0315295_10000301_pt1 | contig 41541 bp, 30 predicted proteins | sample YL17G14_0_MG_FD_204453 | JGI IMG/M metagenome (GOLD analysis project Ga0315295, IMG submission 204453) | Sediment microbial communities from Yellowstone Lake, YNP, Wyoming, USA - YL17G14_0 | ecosystem: Environmental > Aquatic > Freshwater > Lake > Sediment | place: USA: Wyoming | collected...
TACTTTCTTCCAAGACGGGATCTCACGATCAGGAAGAAGGGTTCTAGGGAATGGGTTAAAATGAACTTGAGTTTGCTTCACGATCCCCGAGCTTGGCTTCTTAAATATCATATGCGATCAATATCTGAGACAGGATTCTCGATGGTAGGAAGAATGAACCGAGGACCAATCCGTAAGCATCTTGTGAAGAGAAAAGCTACCGAAGATTATCTGATACACATTATTCATAACTTGAAACGTCTTTGTTATTTGACTCATGTCGAGAATTTAGAAGTACTATTTGCCAGTTAGGAAATCAATTAATTTTGTCCCAAGGCCGGACCCTCCCCTACGGTTATATACTCCAACGGACAAAGTGTATTCTTGTAATGTTCGGCAGGGGTATCAACAGGAGCAAGTTTTGATACCAAATAGGACTATATATGGGCAATAATGAACCTGTCTGATTGGGCCCATCAAGATGATGTCGGCTATAGGACGATATATGAATTATTCACTCCGGATGTTATTCTCGGCCAGTAGGACAATTTTCGACAGATATAATATTGGTACACGACAATCTAAACGAACAGAGACGAGTGGTTTCATCTTACTTTCACCTTACGTTCACTCACCCGTTTGAACCCCGTCCCGATGGTTTTATCGACGGAAAGCCGCAGAGGAGACCCCGTTTTTTAGGTGTCCCGGGCGAGTAGTTTCACCGGACCCCCCCATGAAGGGTTATATACCTCGAGAACCCAGAGATAAATAGCATGGAAGTGCCCCGGAGGGGTAATGTGAGAAGACAGGACACGGCGGTTAGCAGGCGCCCCGGAGGTCTGTATCAATGATCATCCTCCGTGGATTCCGGACGGAGCTCGACCCGAACAATGTCCAGCGGACGCTCCTGCTCAAGTCCGCGGGAGCGGCCAGGTTCGCATACAATTGGGGCCTCAACCGGAAGCAAGAGGTCTATGCCATGAACCAGCTCCCGGTGCCTCATATCAAGAACCCCACGGCCATCGATCTGCATCGGGAGCTTAATCTATTGAAGAAGACGGATTTTCAATGGTTCTATGAGGTCTCCAAGTGCGCTCCACAGGAGGCCCTGAGAAACCTTGACAACGCCTTCGTCCGTTTCTTCAAGGGTCTGGGAAAATATCCCAAGTTCAAGTCAAAGAAGAACGGCATCGGGTCCTTCACGATAGCCACCGGTGCCATGAAGGTGTCGAGCGACCACATACAAATCCCTAGGGTCGGTAATATCCGCTTGAAAGAGCGGAATTATATCCCCGTGGACCTTGAGGTCAAATCGATTACCGTTTCCGAGAGGGCCGGACGATGGTTCGTATCGGTCCTCGTAGAAGAGGAGACCATGGAACCGGTACCTATAAAAGGCCCCGTTGCAGGCATAGATGTTGGCTCTATGAAGCTCGCAACGGTATCCGATGGAATGGTCTTCGAGAACCCAAGGGCTCTCAGGAGGAACGAGAGAAAGAAGGCCCGGCTGCAGCGCAGCCTGGCAAGGAAGAAGAAAGGCAGCAACAACCGCCGCAAGGCGAGAATGAAGGTGAGCCGAATAGAAGCTCGAATAGCGAACATCCGGAAGAACGCCATTCACGAGTTCACGACGTACCTGGCGAAGACCAAGTCGGTGAACATCATAGAGACACTGAACGTGAATGGCATGTTGAAGAACCATAACCTGGCGAAATCCATAGCCGATGCCGCGTTGGGAGAGATTGGACGGGAGATGGTGTACAAGTGCAAGTGGTACGGGTCGTTGCTGTTCAAGGCCGACCCGTTCTACCCCTCCACGAAGAGATGCTCTGGTTGTGGTCATGTCAAGGAGGATTTCCCGCTGGACGAGAGGATTTATGAGTGTGAGGTATGTGGTCTTGTCATAGACCGCGACCTCAATGCGGCAAGGAATCTCGAGCAATACTACACCGAGAACCTTGGTCCGAACTATGCTCTAACGGTCGCCGACAGTTCGACGGAGACGATAAACGCCTGCCAGAGGCGAGAGGTTGCAGGTCACCGGGAGACCGGTGGTCAGTGCTCGCCGGTGAAGCAGGAATTGAATACCATTGGGAGAATGTTCTAAATGGGTAAATTTCAGGGAACGGTGGTCGCATGGGACGGCACATAGACAATAAAACACTTGGTGATCTGGCCAGCGAGATGAGGATGGTACTTGGGGGACGGGCATCGCGGGCCCAACTGTTCGAGGACCTGGACCGGTTTGCGAACCGTTACGGGCTACAGCTCGAGGAGGCCAGGCGGGCGGTCATGGTACTGCACGGCGTCCCGCCGGGCCTGACCGGACCGACCGAGAGACGGTACACATGGCAGCAGGAGCTCGATGCATTCGATGCCACATGAATGCAGTGCATTGATTAACCTTGAACGAGAAAAAGTAAGAAAGTTATAAATCGAACATGTTCGTTTAAGTCATCATGTGCGGCATAATAGGCATCCACGGACCGAGCAATGTCGCCGTCGAATTGTATTACGGTCTCCTGGCCCTCCAGCACCGTGGGCAATCCTCCGTCGGGATGATAACCTATGATGGCAACATCTATCCCGATAAGGACGCGGGCCTTGTCACGCAGTTGACTAAGAAGTACGAGGACCTTGGCAAGTTCGAGGACAACCACCCTGGTCCCATCGGCATCGGCCACACGCGATATTCGACGAGCGGCAGGGACGACATCTCGAGCCTCAAGCGGAACGCCCAGCCCGAGTACCTAGTCAACCCCTTCGTGGCCGCATGCCACAACGGCAACATCTACAATGGCAAGGAGATCCTTCCGGTCTGCCAGAGGTCGCCTAGGACCGCCTGCGACATCCAGTTCCTGCTGTTGCCCATGTCACAGAACCTTCCGTCGTTCGTCACCATAGATTTCGACCATATCGTCGAGGCCGGCAAGAACGTCATGGACATCATCAAGGGAGCCTACTCCACCCTGTTCCTGACGGCGGGGAAGGTCCGACCCTTCCTCGTGGCCATGACCGACCCGTACAAGGTCAGACCGATGGTGATGGGCATGGCCCGGGATACCTGGTACATCGCTTCCGAATCCGTCGTCCTTTCCCGCCTTGGCGTGAAGAAGTTCCAGGACGTGGATTCCGGGAGCATCGTGACCGTCAACCCGGGCGAGGACAAGCCCGAGGTCAAGAAGGTCTGTAAGAAGAAGAAGTGCCTCTGCATGTTCGAGTACATCTATTTCGCGGACCCGGCCTCGTGGATCGAGAAGGTATCGGTCCACAAGGTCAGGACGACCCTGGGCCGGTGCCTCGGCAAGGAATGCCCCGTGAAGGCGGACATAGTCGTGCCGGTCCCGGAGTCCGGAAGGCGCTACGGCATCGGCTTCTCCCATGAGACGGGCATCCCGCTCGAAGAGGGCCTGAAGAAGGACAGGAAGGAACGGGCCTTCATAATGCAGACCCAGCAGCAAAGGGAGACCCTTGCCGAGACGAACCTCTCGGCAGTGGATGCCGCCATCGACGGAAAGGATGTTGTCATAACGGACGACAGCCTCATCCGCGGGACGAACATCGGGCGCGTCATCAGGAAGCTGAGGGAGGCCGGGGCCAAGAAGGTCCATGTGAGGATCGGATGCCCACCGGTCATGGGCCCCTGCTACCTTGGCATAGACATGCGCAGCAAGATGGAGTTCATTGCCGTGGACCACGAAAAGAACGAGCTCAGGAACTGGGACGACATCGCCAAGGACATCGGGGCGGATTCGCTAGGCTATTCGAGCCTCAAGTCCCTCAAGTCGGCAATCAAGGGCGCCTCGGACGAGTTCGACGTTTGCACAGGCTGCCTGGACTTTCCGGGCGGCTACCCAACGGACATGAGGAAGGAGGTCGAGGAGCTGTACACCAAAAGCGGGAACGGCATGCGTGCCTATGAATGCTGAGAATATCCCGTCCTTTGGCCTCGGCCCTACCATCGCCATTGAGATTTCTGAAATTCCTTAGTAATAGTATAAAAATCGCGATAAAGTACATTGTATTTTCCGGAAGTTATTTATATAGTCTTGATTTTACCATTTACTTCGTAAAGGAATTTCAATGAAATCCCACAGGATGAAAACCCCAATCCTTTCTTTCTCTCTCATCCTATCAATCCTATTGGTCGTATTAGCCCCGCAGATGGTCTCGGCCCAAGGTTCCCTCGCAATTACCGGGACAGCCGGTCCAACGCCGATAAAAGAAGGAGAGATCGTCCGTATCCATCTTGAGGTCACGAACAATCTAGGTAAGGACATTGATAGCTATACTGTCATGATATACATCTTCCGTGGAACGCAACCATCGAACCCGGACGACACGATCGCTTTGACACTTACAAAGGGAAGTACGCAAAGCATCGATTCCAATTGGACAGCGAAATGTTGTGGTAAATGGACGATATCGGTCATCATCGATGACGACCAAGGCGATCAGGCACCCAGCAATACTTTCGAACGAACGGTGGACGTGCAGAAGGTCAACCCAGGCAATGGCAGCATCATGGATTGGAAGATCTTCGGGATCCCGTTCATTTTCCTCCTTGTCATCATCATCTTCATCGTCGTTGTCATCATTGTCATCGCCCTAAGGATGAAGAAGCGGAAGAAGAAGGGTCCGCTGATCACGGGCGAAGGTGTAGAGGTCACTGGCCGTGTGGCTTGGGGAAAGATGCCCGAGAACTACTACAAGGAAAAGCGCGATCGCCTAGCAAAGATGAGGCCCGTCGGACTGACCAGGGATGGCAGGACCATCCTCGGGAATTCCCAGATCGGGGAGGGCGTTGGTCAGGTGGTTGCCGAGGTGGACCACACTTCCGATGGTTTGAACGGGACCAAGACATGCCAGAAATGCGGATATGATATGTCACAGGAATGGAGAAGCTGTATGAAATGCGAGGCCATCGCCAACATCAAGGACACGAAGAACCTCATGAAGGAGCCCATCTTCGAGGGCCACAACATGGACTTCGCTGAGACCGTCGTTCGACAGGCCGACGCCGCCTTCGAGGGAGAGAACTTCACCGATGCCACGGTCTTTGCCCTGGACGCAAGGACGAAGGTCGAGGAGTACCGCCGAAAGGTCGAGGCGGATAAGAAGGCCGTGGATGAGACCAAGGTCGAGGCCAAGCCAGGGCCGGAAGAAGAGAAGCCCGCCATTGCCCAGGGCCCCAAGCCGCCATCGGCCTGCCCGCGATGCGGCATGGGCATGCAGGATGGCTGGTCCAAGTGCCCGGTCTGCGGGCTCACGGTCGAGGAGATGCTCAAGCCGGAGGTAACGCCACAGGAGACCCCGTTGGTCCAGGTCCCCCAGGCCCAGACCTATACATGCAGCACCTGCGGCAATGAGAAGGAGAGCGAGACCGCGGCCTGCTTCCATTGCAACACAGGTCGGGCCATAACCAACGCCGAGAAGAAGGTCAAGGAACTGCGGCTTCTCGTATCCACCATATCGCTATCATCCGAGGACCAATTGGAGGTCAACGAGGCTTTCGACCTGTTCGCGGACGCAAAGGGCGCCTATCAGGACAAGGACTACAACACGGCCGTGGGTCTTGCCGGGGAGACCATCGATGAGGTCGACGAGCTCATTGGAAGGCTGGGGCCGAAACCGCAGAAGGTCGTGCCGCCGTCCGGCGGACAGCCGAAGCCTGCCCCTACCACGACGGTAATGGCGATCGCTGACAACAAGTGCCCCAAGTGCGGCCTGAGCATCAAGCCGACCTGGGAGATATGCCCGCAATGCAACACCCAGCTGAGAGCACCGACGCCGGCCACCGCGGCACAGAAGACGTGCCCGAAATGCAGCAAGCCGGTAAAGGACCGCTGGACGATCTGTCCCTTCTGCGAGAACTCGCTGATATGAGGTCCCGGGGGTACTGTCTATGGCCGAGACCCCTTCTGGACCTGCACGAACAAAATCCAAGAAGCCCACGGTCACCGTTATAATCCCGACCATCAACGAGGAGAAAGGGATCGGTAGGACCATCGACCAGGTGCCAAGGCCCAAGGACCTTGACATCGAGGTCCTTGTCGTGGATACCGATTCGAAGGACAGGACCAAGGAAGTGGCCCGTTCCAAGGGTGCCATGGTGATCAACGAATCCCGCAGAGGCTACGGCCGGGCCTATAAGACCGGCTTCAAGAAGGCCAAGGGCGATATCCTGGTCACCCTCGATGCGGACTGCACCTATCCCGCCGAAAGGATCCCCAAGCTCGTCAGGACGCTCTTGAAGGAGGACCTGGACTTCATCACGACCAACCGGTTCGGCATGATGGAGAAAGGGGCCATGAGCAGGAAGCACCGCTTCGGTAACTGGGTGCTAAACGTGACCACGAGGCTCCTTTTCGGCATAAAGCTCAAGGACAGCCAGAGCGGCATGTGGGCATTCAAGAGGGCCATCGTGCCGAAGCTCGAGCTGGTTAGTGACGGGATGCCAATGAGCGAGGAGCTAAAGATCGAGGCCTTCCAGAAGGGCTTCCGATGCAAGGAGGTCCCCATCGAGTACAGGCCCCGGGTCGGCGAGGTCAAGCTGTCCTCGTGGGGGGACGGCTGGAAGAACTTCAAGTTCCTATTTTCCAAGAGGTTCGGCAAGGCCAGGTCGAAAAGCTAGACGGACCTCGGTTCCGTCCTTGAATAGATGAAGGCCCCGGCCCTTATGCCGACGGTCAGGACAATGAAGCCGATCTCGAGACATATCACGGTCGCCAGCATGCCAGCGACGGCATCCGAGTTCAAGGTATAGCCTGCGAAGACGAACATCCCGCCGCCCATACCGAGGCATATGAGCATGAGAAGGTACATGGTCATGATATCGGGCATGCCGCCCGTCGATTCATTGAAATTGGGGTACCTCGCCCCCATTATGAGGCCAAGGCCTGTGAATGTCATTATCATGGCAACGGTCATGAGGACGAAGAAGAGCTTCCAGACCAGGCTGTAACCGAGGATGATAGGCAATGGTATCGAGACCCCGATTATCGTGAGAGGCGACAGGGCCAGGATGGCCCAGGCCTTGGCCGTGAATATCCTTTCGGGATGGACCGGCAGCGTCTTCAAGACCCAGAACTTGCGGCCCTCCTTGCCGACACTACCAAGCCCGATGAAGCCGCATTGCAGGATGGACGCTAGATAGATCCCGACGGAGATTATCGCCGGGTATGCCAGGGCCTGGGCCCTGACGGGTATGTCCTTCAGGCCCTCGATCTTCTGCCAGCCCCAGATCAGGAGCACGCTCAGGCCGATTATCGCCATTATGTTGCCGATGATCTCCCTCTTCTGGATATTGATGATCATCTCTTTCTTTATCAAATGGGCCATGCGCGGCGAGAAGAGCCTTTCGAGCCATCCCAGCCCGCCCCAGGACCTCCTCTGGAACCACATGGCCTTCTTTCCCGATGTCTCCTTGGTCCAGACCTCGACGAAGAGGTATCTTATCGTCGGATAGATGCTGATCAAGGCCATGACCATGATGATGGACAGGGCCAAGGTCTCCTGATAGGGCAGTATCCTGACCTTCGAGCCACTTGCCAGGTCCTCGTTCCATCTAAGCACGACGAAGATGGTCGTCACGAGCTGGGAGTAGAGGACGATGCCCAATGCCCGCCTCTTAAGGTCGAGCGAGTTCAGGATGGTATAGACGAAGCCCATGCATGATGCGATGACCGCCAACATTATGATGTCCAATATCTGGAAATGGGTTATGCCATAACCGTCCCACCACAGGTTCCCCGAGCCATCGGGCATCTCGACGGTTATCGATAGCGGATGAGAAGGATTGAGCCAAAAGGACCCCAGCTGGATGGATGCGACGAGGCCGAGCCCGAAGGCGACGATGGTGAGGTTCGAGACGAGGACCCCGAGGAACTTGCCGAAGGCCACCTCCACGGGGGACACGGGCTGGACCATGATGGTGACCAGCTCCTTGCTCTCCACTGCCTTGTGCAAGGTGTCTACTAGGGACTTGCCGGTCAATATCAGGTAGATGAACAGGATGAATGTCTCTGGCCTCACAACAAGGTCGCTGTTGCGCAGTGTGATGTCCCTCGATATCGTGCTTGCGAGCACGAGGGACGCCCATGCCGTGACAATGGCGAGCAGGATGAACCAATAGCTCATGAACCAGTTCTTGGACAACCGGTTGTAGAGGTGCCTCGCCGCCGCATTGGCGTCTACAGCGAAGATGGTAAGAGCGTCCTCCAGTCTCCTCCCCCCACGACCTTGACGAACACATCCTCTAAGGTGTTCGCCGTGTATTTTCCCTTAAGCTCGTCGATGGTCCCAACATCGATTATCTTCCCTGCATCGATGATCGCGACCCTGTCGCATATCTCCTCGGCGATAAGCGTCAGGTGGGTGTTCATCAGGACCGTGGTCCCGGTCCTCCCGAAGTCACGGATCCATTCTTTGAAGAACTTGGAGAAACGGGGGTCGAGGCCCGCGGTCGGCTCGTCGAGCAGCAGCACCTTTGGCCTGTGGATGATGGCGCTCGCGAAGGCCAGTTTCTGCCGCATGCCCTTGGAGTACGTGCCGATCTGCTGGTCCATGGCGTTCTCTAGTTCGAGGACCTCGGCGAGGTAGGCTATCTTTTTTTTCTTCTTTTTCGGGTCCAACTTCCTCAGGGTCGCTATGATGTCAAGCAGCTCGTATCCGGTCATGGTCTCGTAGAGGGTCGGCGTCTCCGGTAGATAGCCGATGTTGGCCTTCACGTAGAGGTCATTGCCGACGACGCGATGGCCCAATACATGGGCACTGCCAGAGGATGGGCGGATGAGGCCCACGAAGATCTTCAGGGCCGTGGTCTTGCCCGCCCCATTCGAGCCTAGAAGGCCGAAGACCTCGCCCTTGCGCACTGAGAAGGAGACATCCCTTAGGGCCTTGACGTTGCCGAACTCCTTCACGAGGTTCCTGGCCTCGAGCACCGGGGCGTTCTTCCTGATGACCTTGGTCTCGGGCCCCTCGTCAACCAAAATGTTTCTCCCCCTTTGAAGGAATCGACCATTATATTGTAAAGTATCTGATTATTAAACATTATCTAAGATGATATTGACCGGCCTATTCGAAGTCCTTCAACGTGATCTGGCCGCCCTTGGCCTTCCCAGGCACCTTCGGCCTTGGTGGGGGGAGCTTCTCGCCCGGCCTCGGGATAGCGACCTTGCCGTACTCCCCTCCGCCACCGGGGTAAACAATGACCTTCCCGGCCCTGAATGCCTCGATGGCCCTGCCGACATCGGGCTGGGCGATTTCTATCACATCGCTGATAGGAGCGTCCACCAAGACATTGACCTCGTCCCCGAATATCTCGATGAGATTGGTCCATTCCTTCGTGACCTTCTTCGTGTTGACGCCCTGGTCCAGGGCCTGGGCGATGATCTCCGCGAGCGGGATGATATGGAGGTATGGCGGCCTGTGGTCGGGATGCCTCGGTTCAGCAAGGTCTGCGAGCTCGTTCACCCTGTCCCAGACTCCCTTTTTGATGCGCTTGCCGCACTTCTTGCACTTCCATCTCGACAATGTGGCCTCGCTCAGGGTATAATGGGTGTAACACCTGATGCACGCGCTCTCGTTGTACTTCCCAAGGTCCGGAGGGACGCCGACATTAAGGACCGGCCCTCGCCCTTTTTTCCTTCTTAGGGCCATGATGACCTCCGATGCGGTGTTGGCCTTCGTGTCGAACCGTACGAACTCCCTTGCGATCCTGTTCGGCTTTGGACCGTGGGCATCCGAGTTCGTTATGAATGTGAGCCGGTGCAGTTCGGATATCCGGTCGGCATAATCGGTATCTGCGCTCAGGCCTAGCTCGACGAAGGTGACCTCCTTGGCCAGGTCACCGTAGCATGAGGCCAGGGAATCGTGGGCCGCGTAGATGGCCGTCCATGGCGTGAATGCGTGCGCAGGCCCGAACAGGGCTCCGGCGTCCACCGCATGTTGAGCGATATCCATGCCGTTAAGATGGAGCCTCGGTCTTCCATCCTTGCCCAGGTTCTTGCAATGGCGGTCGACCTTGGCCCTGAACTCCTCCACGGAGGACTTCGTTGGGAAGAGAAGAAGATGATGCACCCTTGAACTGTCCTCGACCTCGCAGGTCAGCAGGAACCTAATCCTTTCGAGCTCGTAGGTCCCCTCGTCGACCTCCTTCAGGCCTGTCACCTCATCGAACCATGCCCTGTGAAGGCAGTCCCCGCAGCCTATCATCTGGAGACCCTTGAGCGGGGCCCATCGGGCAAGGTTCTTAACGGTCATGTCCTTGCTCACACCGATGGAGAAACGGCTGTGGATGTGGAGGTCGATGTTAAGTTTCACGGTCGGGGGATAGACGTCCAAATATTAAATCATTAGACATGGCCGTGCCAATCAATATTAGCATCCGTTCCGATAAGGGCAGCGTGACCGGAAAGCGTGGACCCACCGGTAAAAAATCCTCAAGGGCGCAAGTTGCCAAATTGAAGGACCCATATGAAGGGACCCCCTGGCCGACATTATCCATCGTCATCGCCATAGTCGCTGTGAGCTTCGCATCCATTTTGATACGCTGGAGCGGGGCCCATCCGCTGACAATGGCGTTCTATAGGATGCTCTTCACGTTGGCGCTGTTGGCGCCCTTCGCCTGGAAGGATGTGCAGAGTGACCTCAAGGAATGTCCCATGTCAAGGAAGGAGGCCGGGCAGCTCTTCGCCGTCGGGTTCGTGCTCGCCTGTCACTTCGCCCTCTGGATCACGTCCTTGGAACTGACCACCGTTGCCAGCTCCGTCCTTCTTGTGACCTTCCATCCGGTCTTCGTCAGCCTCGTCGGATACTATCTCCTGAAGGAACGGCTCTCCAGGCTCAATATCGTCGGTATGGTCGTAGCCCTCGTCGGGGCCATGGTCCTTGTCTATGGGGATTTCACGAAAGGAGACGGTGGGTCCCTGACGGGCGCCACCTTGATTGGTGACGTCTTGGCGTTCCTTGGTGGCATCGCAGCGGGCATCTACATCCTTGCGGGAAGATATTTCCGTCGTACGAGGGGCCTGATGACCTATGTGCTCGTCGTCTACTCGGGAAGTGCCATCTGCCTCTTCATCATGTGTCTGATCGCAAGGGCCCCGTTCGTCTATCCGCCGAAGGAGTTCCTTCTGTTCTTCCTTATGGCCCTGGGCCCTGGGATATTCGGTCACACGATCTATAACTGGGCATTGAAGTATGTCAAGGCCACATTGGTCTCCGTGAGCCTTCTCGGGGAACCCATAGGGGCGTCCTTGCTAGCTTTCTTCCTGTTGAAGGAGGTCCCAGGGAGCCTGACAATGGTCGGCGGGGTCGCCATACTTATCGGGATATATCTGACGGCCTCGGGTCTTTCTAGGCAAGAGGAAGGCCAAGGCAGGAAAGGTAACATTTAAGATGGGGCCAAATACTATCTTACCTCCACTTATATCCCAGTGATACGAAAAGGAGAGACGGACGTGGCCAAGGAAGAGGACCCCACCGAGAAACGCAATGTCATCGAGGTCCATATCCGCGACAGGACCGAGCGGATGATGGTCGTATTGCGGGAGCTCAAGGCCCTCATCGATAGGAACCAGGGCGTGGCCGACCTCATCACGATAGACACGCATGGTGGCCCCATCGATGTCACGCCCACCGTCGAGAAGGTCCTCGAGAAGAAGCCGACGATGCACCGTCTTGTCAAGGGCAACATCTATTTGATCAAGTCCGAGGACCCGAACCGGGGCTTCGAGACCTTCGCCGATGTGATAAGGAGCCAGTGCCACGATTGTAGCAAGGCCGAGGCCTTCAGTTGCGAGGCCCTGAACTGCTCCAATTGCACTATCGGTTGCCCCTGCTCCGCGTGCGACCTACATAGGCCGCAGGGCCTGTGCCTCACGAGGCGGTTCCCGAAGAAGGTCGCCCAGGAGTACTTGATCCAGACGACCCCAATAATCTGGTTGACACAGATGCGACGCAACGATGTGGACTGCATCAGCCCGCACGAGATCGCCCGCATCAACCTCACATTGACGAGCTTCATCGAGAAGTCCGAGAACGGGGTCATCATGTTCGAAGGCCTCGAATATCTGATAACGCAGAACTCCTTCGACCTCGTGCTCAATTTCATCCAGCATCTACAGGACATCATCTCAACGAGCAAGAGCTGCTTCGTTTTCCTCCTCGACCCATTGGCCCTGGACCCGGAACAGGTGCACCTGCTCCAAAAGAACATGACCGAACTGTGAACGATGGTCCCCACGGCAACAGGAAATCTTTTTAACTGTCGACCGTATCTATCACAGGGATGTTTGGATAGGTCACGGGGGAGGGACCATGGCACGGATATTGATTGTCGAGGACGCGCCTTTCATTGTCGAATCCTTCAAAGAGATAATCAACGACCAGGGCTGGCAGGTGTCCGGCGTGGCGAAGACCGGTTTCGAGGCCATCGATAGTTACAGGAAGAACAAACCCGACATCGTCATCATGGACATCTTATTGCCAGGCCTCGACGGGCTTGCCGCCATCAAGAAGATAAGGGAGATCGACCCCAAGGCCAAGATCCTAGTCGTGAGCGCCCTTGCGAAGAAGGGACTCGACAAGGAATGCATAAATGCAGGTGCAAAGGCGTTCATCAAAAAGCCGTTCGATACCAAGACGTTCGTAACCACGCTCAAGGCCATCATCGAGGCGGAGTGATGGCTGAGAAGGATGCCCCCAAGATGGACGAGCTGCCCGAGCAGTTCATAGGTCCAGAACTGAGCGGGGCCATACTGGAATCCGTGGACATCGGCATCTTCGTCGTCGATGATGATTACAACATACTCTTCTGGAACTCCTTCATGGAAAGGTACACCGAGGTCTCTAGGACCGAGGTCCTCGGAATGAACCTGTTCGAGTTCTTCTCGCACCTCAAAGGGACCGGTTGGCCCGAGAACTATGCCCGTGTCTTCGAGGAAGGGTTCACTTTCCGGGTCTACAACTCGCCAGCGATGTTCATACCAAAGGTCCTCGACCATAAAGGGGGGGTCTTCCACAACATACGGCTCTATCCCCTGTTCGCGAAGAAGGACGAGGTCCGTGGCATCCTAACATTGCTCGAGGACGTGACGGACCGCAAGGTCGTGGACGACCGGTCACAGGACCTGTTCGAATATGCAAGCGACGCCATCTTCATAATGAACGGGGATGGTAGGTTCACCTATGTCAACCAGAGGACAGTCATGGAGATGGGCCTTGGCAAGGAACAGATCGTGGGCAAGTTCTTCTCGGACATAGTGGACCCGTCGAGCCTTGATGGGGTGGCCACGGCCTTTGACAGGCTGCTCCAGGGCGAGGAGGTCAAAGGCCTTCAGTGTGGTATCCTCGATGGACGCGGCCAGAAGGTGCACCTGGAGATCAATGCGACTCCCATCAGGGCCCCGGACAGCAAGGACATCACAGCATTCCAGGGCATAGCACGGAACGTGACGGCAAGGAAGAAGATCGAGGACGAGGTGAAGGAAATCAAGGAGCTGGCCGAGCGCATCCTTACGGCCATACCTTCCAGCGTTGTCGTTGTGGACCGCCATCTAACGATGCATTCGGTCAATGAGGCCTTCTGCCGGCTCTTCCTGACCACGGAGAAGGATTCCATCGGGAAGAACCTCGTGGACTTCCTGCCCGCGGACTTCTTCGGCGAGGAGGGCTCGGAGGACAAGGTCACCGAGGTCCTCGAGAACATACGGGTCGGCAGGACATACCTTAGGAACGATGTGACCCACAGGACCACCAAGGGCGAATGGAGGCTCGACTTCGAGTTCGTGCCATTGCCGGGCGGTGAGAACAGGACGCTCGTCATAATCGACGACGTCACAGAGCGGGAGAAGCTCGAGGTGCAGAGGCGCGAGAGGATCAAGCTGGAGGCCGAGGTCGAGAAGCTGAAGGAGGTGGACGAGATGAAGACCGAGTTCATCTCCGTGGCATCCCACGAGCTCAGGACGCCATTGACGGGCATCATGCTATATCTGGACCGGCTCTCCGACGGGAAATATTGCCTGATGACCGAGACCCATAGGACGAAGGTCGTTTCCGTAATGGAACAGATAAAGTTGCTGGCAAAGATAGTTGATGAGATGCTGGAGACCACCAGGCTGGAGGCGAAGCTGGAGGATGTGGTCCTGGAACCGACGAGCATAAAGGATGTGGTCTCGCGCTCGGTGATGAAGCTGTCATCCCATGCCGAGAACAAGGCGCAAAGGATCGAGCTGCGTATACCGGACGACATCCCTAAGATCGAGATGGACCCCGACCGTATCGAACGCGTGGTCACGAACCTTCTGAAGAACGCCATCAACTATTCCCCGGCGAACACGAACATTTGGATCGAGGCCAAGGTCGACCATGAGCGGGACAACCTCGTCGTAAAGGTCATAGACGAGGGCCCCGGCGTCCCTGATATCCATAAGGAGAAGATATTCAGCAGGTTCTATGTGATCGATAAGAGCCTTACCCGACAGGTAGGTGGCGTGGGGCTCGGTCTCTCCATCGCCAAAGGGATAGTTGAGAACCACAACGGCAAGATATGGGTCGAGGACGGGAAACCGGGGGGGGCCGTTTTCATCTTCACCATCCCCATTGGACGAAAGACCCCTTGAAAAGTCACCTTTTTAGCCCATCGGGTCCCCAGGATTTATGCTAGTTAAGATTAAATCAAAGGAATAATATAAATGAAATTAAATGAATGTATAATGGTCATCGGCTAGGACAAAGGGATGGTTTTATATGTCCGCCTTCAACAGGATGGTCCGTGAGCATGTTGTGAGCATGAGAACAAGGCCCATCAAGGTCTTTAGCAGGGCCTTTGTTATGGTCCTGATCGTGGTCCTTGTGTTGCCCTCCGTCCTGGCAAACATAGATGTCAGCTCAAGCACGGAACAGGGACCGACCGGCACATCAACGGACACGCCGATCTATCTCTATTTCAGAGCGGCTACATTCGACCCACTATGGGAAAGCCCGTCACTTCCTGAGGACCTGATGTCCGACGGGACGAATGGTCAGTACATCATCCAGTTGAAAGGACCGGTATATGATAATGAGAAGGAGCAGATGGTCTCGGAAGGCGCTACGCTGCTAGGCTATGTCCCGGACTACGCGTTCATGGCAGAGATGTCCCAGGGCGGATTCGAACGGGTCAAGGCCTTGCCCTTCGTGAGGGCGGTCGTCCCCTTCCATCCGGCGTACAAGCTCGATCCGGCCCTCTGGTCGAAGACCGGGAACATACAGGTCAGGATAGACATCCACAGGGACCTCGAGCTGGTATTCTTACATATATTGGATGTCGGTGGGACCGTGGATTATGTTTGGGACAACGGCTTGCAAGCCGTCGTGCCCGGAGAATCCCTGCCCGAACTGGCGGCATTGGGCCCCGTGGACTGGATAGAACAGGTTCCCACATGGCACCTATCGAACGACGTCGCAGCCGGGATCATGAACGTCAACACCACATGGAACACCTATCATCTGAACGGTTCGGGACAGATAGTCGCTGTCGCTGATACAGGCCTCGATACGGGGGTCAACAATGCCTCGATGCATGCCGACTTCCAAGGTCGCATCATATCCATCATTGACAAGTGGCCCGGCGGCGACGGTGCCAACGATACGATCTCGGGCCACGGGACACATGTGGCCGGCTCTGTCCTCGGGACCGGGGTGAAGTCCAATGGCAAGATCAAGGGGATCGCCTACGGGGCTAAGTTATATTTCCAGGCATTAGAGAAGAACTCCAACGGGCAAGTAGGTACGGGATCTCCATTGGATTCCTGGCTTTTCCAGCCGGCCTACGATGCAGGCGCAAGGGTCCATACCAACAGCTGGGGAAGCAACATCAATACTGGTAACTATTCATCATCTTCCCGTGATGTGGACAAGATGGTGTGGAACAATGATGACCTGGTCATACTATATGCTGCCGGGAATTCCGGGAAAGATACGAACAATGACGGCATAGTCGATCTCGGGGAGGTCGATGCACCCGCGACTGCAAAGAACTGCATTGCCGTTGGGGCATCCGAGAGCCTTAGGAAGTCGATGGGTTGGGGATATAGTCCTACAACCTTCAGTACAGCCCCGATCAAGAACGATAATGCGGCGGACAATCCGAACGGCATGGCGGCCTTCTCATCCCGGGGCCCAGCGAACGATTCAAGGGTCAAACCCGACCTCGTTGCACCTGGGACCGGGATATTATCGACACGTTCAAGCAAGGCCTCTGAGACAGGTTGGGGTCTACCGACGACGGAGGCCGATAAGACATACTACATGTATATGGGCGGCACGAGCATGGCCACGCCCCTCGTTGCCGGTGCGGCGGCGGTGGTAAGGCAGTACTACATTTCAAACATGTCCTACAATACGCCGAGCGCGGCGCTGGTCAAGGCCACCCTGATCAACGGTGCCTACGACATGCCAGGGCAGTACGCGTCCCCGAAGAACGATACCGGTCCGGTCTGGGACTACAACCAGGGCTGGGGCCGCGTGAACCTGACGAACTCCTTGTTCCCTCCGCTGAGGAACATCTATTTCGAGGACAAGGTGCATGCCCTGACCACTGGCCAGAACGTCACCTACGACATCAATGTCACGGGCAACCTACCATTCAGGGTGACGCTCGTCTGGACGGACCCTCCGGCCCTGGCCTCCGTATATCATCCTCTAGTGAACAACCTCGACCTCACACTCATCGCACCGAACGGGACGGTCTACAAAGGGAACAAGTTCAACAAAGGCGAATCCATCGCTGGAGGGGCATTTGATAGCATCAACAATGTCGAGAACATATTCTTCAAGACGCCCGTCCTCGGAAAATGGAAGATACGCGTGAATGCCACGAACATCCCCACAGGCCCGCAGAAATATGCCCTTGTCTTCACAGGTGTCTTTTCCAGCCTGCCACCCCATTATCCGACGCTGAACTCACCGGCATCCGGCGTCTATACCTCCGCGAGGCCGACCTTCAATGTGACGACGAATAATTACAATACCAACAAGATACAATACCAGATAGAGCTCAGCAAGGACAATTTCAACACGATCTATAGGATATACAACCAGACCACAGATTCATCCGGCTGGGACAAGCTCAAGTACAACAGTGGAGAGAATGCCACCTACACCGTGAAGGTCGGAGAGGAACTGACGGACAACGTGAAATATTATTGGAGGGCCTTCGCATATGACGGGAACTGGAGCACATCCTCAGATGTCCGCGACTTCACCGTGGACGCGAAGCCGCCGACCGCATTGTCGATCACAATAAACAGTGGCAAGAATGCCACCAACTCGCGTTCTGTGACATTGACCGTGTCTGCGACCGATAACCGCGCCGGGATGTTCAGTGGCATGTCTGGGATGTCGTTCAGCAACGATGGCCTGTCCTGGTCCGCTTGGGAGAGCTATACCAATAGCAAGGCCTGGACATTGGAGGACTTCCAGGGCCTTCACAGGGTCTATTTCAGGCCGAGGGACGCAGTCGGGAACGTGGCCGACCCGGCCAGCTCGACGATAATCTACGATAATGTGGCCCCGAACGGTCTCCTTCTGACCGTAGATTCGGGGGCGGCCTATTCGAGGGATGACAAGGTCAATCTTACCCTCTCGGCCTCGGATACCACATCCGGCGTGTTGCTGATGTCCTTCAGCAACGATGGCACCAAATGGGGACCTTGGGAGAACTTCGCGTCCTCCAAGAAGGATTGGAACATAACGGACCCAGCGAACGGCGGAACGAACGCCGAGGGCAAGAAGACGATATGGTTCAGGGCCAACGACACGGCCGGGAACGTCGCCCCGAAGGTATCATCGGTGATTACTTACGACAAGACATCACCGCAAGGCGGTAGCATCGTCATAAATGGCGGGGACCTTTACACCACCACCCGTCTCGTCAATGTCTATATCTCCGGGACCGACACGATCTCTGGCGTGGCCGACATGGCCATCGACATGGGTCAGGGCTTTGGCCCATGGGAACCCTACGTGTCCTCGAAGTTCATAGTATTACCGACGAACAATGGTCCAAAGAACGTGAAGATCCGACTGAAGGATGTTGCCGGGAACACCGGCCAGCCGTTCCAGGGGACCATCTATTATGATGATACGCCCCCGGGCCTCATGACCATCACGCCCGCCCAGAACATCACTAACATCCTGCAGGTGAACCTGAAGATGACGGCCAACGACACGGGGTCCGGCCTGAAGGACATGTCCTTTAGCTTCGACGGCCAGCTCTGGACCTCATGGGAGGTTTGGTCCCCGACGAAGTTGCTCACGCTTCCCCCAGGCGATGGGACGAAGAGCATCTATCTCCGGGCACGGGACAACGCAGGGAACATCGGAGGTCCGGTCCGGGCCTCGTTGATGCTCGACACGGAGCCACCGATGGCCACGGTCACCGTCAATTCAGGTGCAAGCTATATGAACAATTCCACGGTCCAGCTAGCGTTCTCGTTGCTCGGCCTGACCGACCTCACCGGTTACGAGGTGTCAATGAGCAACGATGGCACCACATGGAGCACCTATCAGCCATTGACGGGTTCCGTGCCTTGGACAATGCTTCCGGGCGATGGGGACAAGAAGGTCCGTGCGAACATACGGGACCCGGCCGGCAACCTCGCCCAGATCGAGAGCACCATAATAATCCTCGACACGACGGCTCCGGACCAGATGTCCCTTGAGATCAACGACGGTGCGGACTTCGCCGCCTCGGCCCTGGTCCACCTTTCCTTGAAGGCCCACGACGGGTCCGGGACTTCCTTCATGGCGTTCAGCTCTGATGGAACGACCTGGGGCCCCTGGGAAACATTCGCTGCAAAAGCGGACCTGGAACTACCGAACGGGGTTGGCGAACGTACGGTACAGGTCAAGGTCATGGACAGGGCCGGTAATGTGGCCTCGACCCTGGCCAAGATAATCCTGGACGAAAGCCCGCCCGAGATCTACTATCTCAGGATAAATAATGTTTCCGAGGAATCCATGGCCTCTTCGGTTAAGACGAACATTGGATACACCATCTCTGCCCACGATTTCGGGTCCAACATTTCTGAAATGTCCTTTGGGTTCAATGGCCTGACCTGGGGCCCGTGGACCGCCTATAAGGTCAAAGGCAACATCATAATCCCAGCCGTCCAAGGGGTCCAGACCGTGTATGTCAGATTGAGGGACCGTGCCGGCAACATCGGCAATCTATCGTCCACGATGGTTCTGCTGGATTCTCAACCGCCAGAGGCCGTTTCGGTGATGCTCAACAATGGCGAGGCTACCACGGACCAGTCACAGGTCATCCTAAGGATATCGGCGGTGGACACGATCTCGGGATTGGATTCTTTCAGGTTCAAGGAAGGGGACCTTGCCTGGTCCGCGTGGCTTCCGTTCATGACCTCAAGGACCATCAAGCTCACAGACACTGTCGGAGAGAAGAAGGTCTATGTCGAGATCAGGGATCGGGCTGGGAATGTGGCCACCCAGGCAATGGCATCCATAACTCTCGAGGATGTTAAACCACCTACCCTGTCCGTCAGGTTCACATCCCCTTCCGGTGGTCAGACCGTCCAAGGATCTGTGAATATCAAAGTGGAGGTCTCGGGAGGGACGGCGCGGTATCTGTATCTGAGGGTCGATGGTGGTTACTGGGTCAAATGCGATGTCGCCGGAGATACGTCCTGCATATGGGACACGAAAGGAGTGCGTGACGGTCCGCATGTGATAGAGGTCAAGGCCAGCAATGGTGCCGAGGACTTTGTCTCCGGCCCGATGGCCATCACGGTGCAGAATACGCAGAAAACGGGCGGGACCTTCGGGGATGTCTCCACCATGTCCTTGATATTGATAATCATCATCGTGGTCATCGTCAGCGCCATCGTCGGTGCGGGGGTGGCCTACGCCATGAGGCCGAAGAGACCTCCGGTCGTTCCCGAAAGGGAACCTGAGGAAATGCCCAGGGCACGGTCATCCCGTGGCCAAGAACGAATGGACGGTCCCAGGGACGGTCGGCGGACAAAGGGCCGGTCCTCGGGTTGCACCTATTGCGGATACGCCATCGAGCCGAACGATCATTATATCACATGCGCTCAATGCGGTGAGATGTTCCATGATGATTGCGCCCATGCCATCGAGGGATATTGCTCGAAATGTGGAGGACCGCTTTACTGACATGGGAGGAAATGAGAGAAGGACAGAACGCCTTGCTGGCAGGGTTACTCATTTAAAGGCCGAGATTATCAGCTTCTGGCTGATGGCCTTGAAAGCCTCCTCAACGTGCGTCCCTTCCTTGGCGCTCGTCATGTAATAGCAGGTCTCGAACTTCTTGACGAGCTCCTCTATCTTATCCGATTTGAAGTTCTCGGGCCCGATGAGGTCTATCTTGTTCACCAGAAAGATGATTGGGACAGGACCGACGGACTCTTGGAAGGACGATATCCATGTGTTCAGGTTCTCGATGGTCTCTGGCCTGGTCGCGTCGCATACAAGCAGGCCGGCCTCCGAGCCTTGATAATATGCCTTGTGAAAGGTCATGAATTCCTTCTGGCCAAGGATGTCCCAGATGAGGATGGAGAGATGTATGGGCTGGTCGCCGACGGCGAACTCAAGGCTCTTTTTGGTGACCTTGGTCCCGATCGTGGGGATGTAGCTGTCGTCGAAGATGTCGTAGACGTATTTTCGGATCAATGAGGTCTTGCCCACGGCAGGGTCGCCAAGGAGACAGACCTTCTTGATGATATTGATTGGTACGCTCATGCTACTATTCCTGGTCCAAAAATGCATCTCACCTATTTAACATTTTATTGCTTTTTTTTTTGACGAGATTCAATGTATCTCCGTTTCTCGCGGTCGATGGAAAAAGTATTATAACAATACAAATATACACTGCCCGGGACCGGTCCGAGGGTGGGCTGTCGGTCAAATCTCGGGCCTGGGACCGAAATTATAACATCGCATGTGATTGGGGGCCGAAGCATGGCACCACCGCCGAAGCCTGGATATCCACCTCCGCAGGGGCCGCAGCCTGCATACCCGCCCGCAAAGCCGGGATTACCTCCGCCACCTCCTCCGGCGGGCTACAAGCCCCCGCCGCCCGGTGGGGCCCCTCCTCCTGCAGGTTATAAACCAGGGTACCCGCCGCCGGCAGCCAGCGGTGCGCCCCCGCCCGCGGGATACAAGCCAGGATTGCCTCCGCCGCCGCCCGCCGGTTACAAACCGGGACCGGCGCCAGGTCCTCAAAAGCCACCGCCGATGGGTGCTCCTCCTCCAGGGGGCCAGCCTCCAAAACCAAGCCTTCCTCCTCCGCCACCACCACAGATGATGGTCGCCAAGCCGCCACCACCTATGAAACCCGTGGCGGCCCCGAAGAAGCCCAAGAAACCCATAAAGCCGTTCGATTCGATGAAGAAGAAGGTGGCCGTCGTCATAATAGTACTTGGCATCGTGACAGCTGCGGTCGGGTTCGTCTATCCTTTGGTCTATTGGGCCCAGCAGAACGCCTACTCGTCAAGCGACCTGTCCAAGGATCAGTACACGACCAGCTCGCTTATAACTTATAAAAAATGGGATGTCGGTAACACGCTCTATATCCATGATACCATCGTTTCCATCAAAACGATGCAGAACAATGTGTACATCGACGGTGTCACATATACTGATATCCTTCTATTGAACAACCAGGCAACGGCCATAGGGGATCATGTAGTCATCGAACTCGGGAATAGTCAGTACGTGATAATCCCGGGCCTGACCGAGCCGAGCGCCAAACCGGGAGACACCGTGATCATCTATGGCCAGGTACGGATGATGATAGGAAAAGATGCGCAGAACCATGAGGTCCGACGGACAATAATACAAGCGAATGGTGCGGATGTGGAACAGAACAACATGGATTCCATCTTCCTTGGCGTTGGGATCGCAGGGATCGTCATCATGTTGGTAGGCATCTGCCTATGGGCCTTCTTCATCTTCATGCCAGAGGACAAGGAACCCCAATACAAGAACATACATGAGGAGCGCAAGAAGGAGTTCATCGACCAGATAGGCAAAAAGGACCAGAAGAAGGACTATGCCTGTCCCGTCTGCGGGCTGAACATGACCTATAAACCCGAGTTCGGGAAATGGTACTGCGAGATCTGCAACAAGCTCTATTGAGCCGGTATCGAGGGACGTCCGATGGATGTTCCTTGGGTCCACAAAGGTCATTTTCCCTTTTTTCCGAACAAATATCAATGGATCCGTTCAAATGACAGATGGCAATATTATCGAGAAAATGGCCAGACTTAAAATCGAATACCGGAATTTATTTAAAGGAGCGAGGGAATACGCCAAATTTGAGCCTAGAATATATATAGTAAAAGACAACCCCCGAGGAGAATGACATGGCAAAGATCGCAATGGGTTCATCGAGTTCAAAGAAGATTTCTGGGGGCAAGACCGGGGCCGTGAAAGAGAAACCAGGAAAACCGGTAAAGAAGTCCACCCCGTCAAAGACCTATTTCGAGGGGCCTTCGAAGAAGAAGACACCGGCCGGCCTTTGGCTCGTACCACTGTTCGCGATCCTCCTGGTCATCTGGGTCCTTATCCTGAAATTGGATGTCTATCCGCCACTATTTTTCAAGTCCGACAACCAGCAACCGCTGGCCATAGCTGCGATATTCCAAGTGCTCTTCCTCCTCCTGCTGGGCTTGGTCTACTCCTCCAGGTCCAAGATCGAGGATGAGACCATCGACGAGCTCAAGAAGACCTATGTGACCCCCGAGGAAAAGATAGGCAAGACGACCAAGGGGGACGAGGTCGACGGGGAAGAGCTCCTCGAGGTGGAGCCCGAGGTCGTCGAGGAAGAGGAGACGGAGGCCCCACCGATCAGGAAGGCCCCGGAGACCCTGGTCGACAGCGAACACGGCATAGTCGAGTACCCGCCCCAGATAACGGGCGGGATATACAGCGATACCCTCATCCCGGTCGGTGGCCACAAGATACTCAAGCTGAGGACCATCATCGCCCGGTCATGCCTCATCTGTGACAAGCAGGTCGAGTGCTGGCCCAAGGTCCGCAGGGTCATATCAAAAGAGGACTTCAAGACCAATATCGAGTGCAAAGGCGGCCTCAGGCGATTAGGGGTCAAGGATATATAGAAGTACCGTCTTATGGACCAAGGCCGACCGTGGTGGAACATACCGTTCCATCGATGGCTTTCACGCCCATAAGGAGAGTTAAAAGATGGCAAGGATGCATTCGCGAAGACGGGGCAAGTCGGGTTCAACACGCCCCTTCAGGACGGAGGCCCCGGACTGGGTCACCATCCCACAGAACGAGATAGTCGATATCATAGTGAAGCAAGCCAAGGCCGGCACGACGAGTGCTAAGATCGGGCTGTTGCTGAGGGACCAATACGGCATCCCGAACATCAGGCTTGCACTTGGCAAGAGCATCCTACAGATAATCAAAGAGAACGATGTGATGCCCAAGATACCCGATGACCTTGGCAGCCTCATGAAGAAGGCCGTCAACCTTTCGAGACACCTACAGAAGAGCCCCAAGGACCTTCACAACAAAAGGAACCTGTACCTGATCGAGGCCAAGATACGACGCCTCGTGAAATACTACCACAGGATCGGTAGGGTGGACAAGGCCTGGATGTATTCGCTCGAGAACGCCAAGCTGCTCGTCGAATGAACGGGCGACCTGGAAGGATTATTTCTTTCGTTCCTTTTCATCGTTTACTTCAGGTATTTTTTTCTTCTTATCTCGAAAATGATGTTGTCCTTGTTCTCGAAGGTCGAGGCGTCCTCTTCGCTGACGATCTCCGAGCGAAGGTTGACGAGTTTATCTCGGTCGTAGCTTTCCGTCCTCTTCTTTCGGAATTGAAGGACAAAGACCTTCTTGACGTTCTTCTCCTTGAACAGGGCGTCCACAACATCGTGCGTCACAGGCGTGTAATGGGAGAAAAGGATGATGCCCTCGGATCTTCCGAGCCTTGAACGGAGCAGGGCGTACAGGTCATTGCAGATATCGCATACGACATCGTGCTTTCCCGGTGCCCGGGGGTCGAACATCTCCTCGAAGGAACGGCAGATGGAGCAGGTACAGCAGACCTTACAATCCAGGTGCCCGCCGGCCCGTAGGAAGGATTCCTTGACATTAGAGACGAGCTTGATGCCGGTGGCTTCCTTCCATTGGCCTTGAGGAAAGATCGCGATGCAGAAATGATCGTTGAAGTCCTTTACGCCCATGGACATCGACCTCAGAACGAGTAGCAATCGATTCCCAACTATTAAATCAAATAGGGTCTTATGTGTTCCATGAGAATTCCAGGCATATCAATATGTTCAAATAGTGCAAATAACAACTTTGTCTATCAGCGTTCATTAAAAGAACGAGGCGATGATGATGGCACGGAAAATCGCGTTGATGGCGGTCGGACTGGTCCTCTCAATGGTGCTCATGACATTCCCGGTCCAGGCCGCTGCCGTTAACCTACCAACTTACAACAAAGGGGATTTCTGGGAATACAGGTCGACCGGCCTGGTGGGACAGGACCTGAATTTCAGGATGTGGGTCAATAGGACAGGGGTCAAGGTGTCCGAACATGATTGCTATGAGATCGTTGCGACGACCAATTCCACATCCTATTCCCAGAAGACAACGGAATGGGAGAGGATGGACAATCTTGGGATGGTAAAGACGTACTCGACCTCCGATCTCTATGGAATGGTTCTCGAGCTCACAACGACCTATACGCAGGGCACGACGCCGGAATACAGGTTCCCGCTCACTGTGGGCGACAAATGGACCGACAATGTGGAGTATGTGCAGAACCAGAAGATGACCTTGAACGGCAAGACCACGCAATCCAATCAAACGGTCAAGAGCAAGGTCTCAGTCGAGAATGTGGCCCAGGAATCCATGACGGTACCGGCAGGCACGTTCGACGCGATCAAGATAAAGGTCCTGACAAACATCAGTGACGACATCATCCAATACATATGGTACTCTTCGAAGGTCGGGAACGATGTCAAGTATGTCGAGACCGATACGATGGGCACGGTGGACCCTCTGGACGACCAGACCGTGACAATGGAACTTACGAGCTATAAGGTCAGACCGCAAGGTGGGATCAACTATGGAAAGGCCCAGAGCAACAAAGCTGAGCAAACGAACTTCATGCTCGTCCTTGTGGTGATCATCGGCGTTGTCGTCTCGGTGATCGCCTTTGACATTATCAGAATGTCGAGACCCGCGGCAGGGCCAAGTCCGGGAGGCCATCTATCGGTGAGCGAGCAGATCAGGGCCAGACCATCGGAAAGGAGCATCGACCGGCCTGCCTTGCAAAGGGCCAGTCCTCACAAGCAATACCAGGCCAGGGGTATGGCCCCCGGGCAGCAATACGACAAATATCCACAAGAGGAATACGGGACCTATGGGAATTACCGATAGGGCCTGGCCTTGTTCATACATTAGGATGTGCCCCTCGATAGAACCATCGAGGTCGGCCTTTCGTCCTACTGAGAATTCTGACCGAACCTATATCTTCAAATACGGGAGAAGCCAAAAGAGGACCAGTCAGTGAAGGACCGTAATGTGAGATGAAGGTGTTCGAAAATGAGATTGAGACCGATGAAGGGGAAGGTCCGAACGATATTGGTCACGTCGGTCCTTCTGTGGACCATTTTCAATGGCATGGCCGCGGCCGATGTCAAGGGAGATAGCGGGAACGGCTGGCAGATGGTCCATAACGATCCCCAGGGGACCTCAAGCACGCCCGTCGGGCCCGGTGCCAAGCATGACCTCCTCTGGGGCCGAGAGATACTGTTCGAGTTCGAGGACGCCCTCGTGGTGGACAACGAGGTCTATGCGCGGGATTTCATAAGCAACGTCTATTCCCTGAACCTATCCACCGGTGAGACCCGATGGAGGTACGATCCACCATTGTTCTACCATATGGACCCGTATTACGATTATATCGTCGGGGACGAATGCATCTATCTACCATACAATCAGTCGAGTTTCACCTCCAACCATACGATGGTACTGGTCGCCCTCCATCGAACGGATGGTTCCGAGTGCTTTAAGATAACATTCAAGCTCAACGAATGGATAGGCGTGCCGGTACTCAATGATAAAGGCCTCATCATTGCCAACAACACGACCATCAGGATCTATGACAAGCATACGGGGGCCCTGCTCGAGACACAACCCCTTGGGACCCGGGTGCTGGTCCTTTATCAGGCCTCGGACGGGGACCTGGTCTTCTTCCAGGACAAGGACCACATGGTCCACGCCTATGATATCACCAAGAAGGCAACGATCTGGACGACGGCCTTGGAGCCGAGGCACGGATGGTTCTATCCGCTCATCGTCGTCAACGACAAGGTGCTCATGACGACGACATGGCGGAAGGTCGTGGCACTGGACAAGGCGAATGGCAACCAACTTTGGTCGAACGATGATGTAGATGCCCTGGAGATCTCGGCCAATGACAAGTACGTCGTCGCAACCACCTATTGGGACATCAAGGCCCTCGATATCACGACCGGGGCCCTGCAATGGAGCAATGATCTGCATGTTACGAACTATAGCATGATGTCCCCTGCGACCATCGCGAACGATGAGGTCCTCGTGACGATCTCGGACAAGACGGACAAGGGCAACGGAACGGCCGGTTACACGAACCTTACGGCCTTCGATATCCAGACCGGGAAGGAGCTCTGGTCCTACAAGACCAGTGACCGGGCCATGCCCTTCGAGCCGCCTGTGGTCGTTCCGAACGAGATACTCTTCATAAACATCAAGGGCCTGTATGCCCTGGGCGACCGTTCCAAGATCGGACCGCTCCACCAATGCCTTGTACAAGATGCAACGGTCTACCATGATGGCAATGTCTCCACGACCACTGATAAAAATGTCAAGTTCGCGGCGCCCGCTGTAAATGGCATCGACCAGGGAAGCGCCACCTATCAATGGAATTTCGGCGACGGCACCAACACCACTGTGAAGGACCCGGTGCACGCGTTCAAGAGATCCGGCACCTACGCCGTGACGCTCACGGTCAAGCAGAGCGAACGCAAGATCGTCATCCAGAACGACGTGAACGCGCGACCGGTCACCCAGCTTCGGGCCCCATTCCCGTTCTATAACGTTGTCATCACCATCGTCCTGATCTCCGTGGTCATCGGCCTAGTGGGCCTCAGCAGGACCGAGCCGGGCATGTACTGGATGCTGCCCTTCTTCTTCCTGCTCTATTCGAGGATAAAGAAGGTCGAGGCCCTGGACCATTACACACGGGGACGGATAATGGGTTACCTTCAAGCGAACCCCGGGGAACACTACAATTCCATCCGGGAGGAGCTCGGGATACAGAACGGTGTCCTGGCATACCACCTCAAGGTCCTGGAGCGAGAGGGATACATCAGGTCACGCCGGGACAGGATCCTCAAGCGGTTCTATCCATCCGGGACGAAGGTACCGGAGCCCATCTCCGTCGAGGAACAGATAATCGGGGCCATTCGAAGGAACCCGGGCATAACCCAGATAGAGATAGCCGAGAAGACCGGGCTGGCCCCTTCGACCATCCACAGGGTCCTCCATCAACAGGAACAGGCCGGCGCGGTCGTTCTGGTCCGTGATGGACGGCTGGTGCGGTGCCACTTACTCAAGGAGCCCGCCCAATAGGCCATTCTCATCGGACCGAAACCTTTTATTACACACTTCTATTTAGGAGGTTCCCTTCTATGTCGGAGACCCCTAGGTATTAGGTCAGAGGAAGTCACGAAATGTCAACCCCTTCGTTACCGACTAACATCGTCCGCTTCATCGAAAGGGTGGACCAGGTCGTCCAGACCCTGAGGCAATTCAATGGGAAGGTCCGAGTGATATCCCATTACGACGGTGATGGTATATGCGCCGCGGGCCTCATGACAAAGGCATTGCTGGACGCGGGCATCCCGGTCCACACGACGATGATCAAGGACCTTGACAAGAACTTCATCAGGTCACTGGCCGCGGAACAGAACAAGATGATAGTCTTCTGCGATATGGGCAGCGGGCAGATCGACCTCCTCGAACAGATGGATTCCATTATAATCGTGTGCGACCACCATGCGCCATTGAGGGAATCCAATAAGGTCATCCAGGCCAATCCCCATTTCTTCGGAATAGACGGGACCTATGAGGCCTGCGGTGCGACCCTGGCCTTCCTTGTCGCTGAACGCATGGCCAACAGACCGGAGGAGCTCTTCGGTATTGCCCTGGCAGGCATCATCGCCGACAAGCAACATTTAGGTGGCATAACGGGCCTCAACAAGGTCCTGCTCGATAAATACATCAACAACGGGACCATAAAACCGGAACCATCGATACAGCTGGAGGGCGAGAACATCTTCGAGGCGATCAAAGGCTCGCTCGAACCGTTCTTCAAAGGCGTCTCGGGCAGGCCCGAGGCCGTGAAGTCAATTTTATCGAAGATAGGGATAGACCCGTCGGCCAAGCTCGAGGAGCTTCATCGGGAGAAACTTACAGCATTGTCCTCGATCTTGATACTATGCCTACTTAGGCAAGGTTGCCGGTCCGGTGCCTGCGAGGATTTCATCATCGATAGATATTACCTGGAGACCTTCCAATTGTATGCGCAACAACTCGCCGCGGTCGTAAATTCCTGCGGTCGTATGGACGAGGAGGACACGGGGCTGGCCATTTGCCTTGGTTCGAAAGAGGCCTTGAACAGAGGGAAGATGCTCCGCGAGGATTACAGGGGCGGACTGCGAAAGGTCATGATCGAGCTGGAACAGGAAGGCCCCATCGCTAGGAAGACCCTCCAATACTTCTATTGCGATGACCCGGCCAAGGCCGGAGCGCTCGCCGGTCTCTGCATGACCTATCTTTTCGACCAGAGCATGCCCACCTTCGCATTGTTCAAGGTCGATAAGGTCATCAAGGTCTCCACGAGGGGCACCAGATACCTGATATCCAAAGGCCTCAACCTGGCCGAGGCCTGCAGGAAGGCCGCAGAGACGGTAAAAGGCCAGGGCGGGGGCCATCCGATAGCTTCTGGGGCCACTATACCGTCCGAGGGCGAGGACGAGTTCCTGAGCGCCGCTGACACGATAATCGGCGAGCAGTTCAAAAAGAAGAAAGTGGACCAGGCCTGAGCCTGGTCCATCGTCCATGTTTCGATTTCCTCACGCGTTGTTCTTGTTCGTGAAGATATATATCTTACCAGAGAACGGCTGCGCACCGCCGGCGTCCGTGGTCCCGAAGATGATGTCCATGAACCCATCGCCATCCACATCGATCATGACGAGGGCCCTCGAGTTTATCTTTCCGCATTCGGGGGACTTCCATAGCTGCTGGTACACCGTCTGGACCGAGTCGTAGTTGAACACATAGAGATATCCCTTATAATTGTCGTTGGCGTCCTTCTTGGTCCAGGTGCCGACCGCGATTGCCAGATAGTTGGTCTTGTCGATGGAACCTAGCGAAAGGGCCATCACGGCGCCGATGTTCCCGCTCGTGAACTTCTCGTTATGGTTCAGGCCATTGAGGACATGCAGATATCCCTCGGGACGCAATATACTGGGGTTCGAGATATCCTGGGTCTCGTTGTAGTCGGTCCCGAAGACTATCTCATTGAGGAGGTCCTGATCGACATCCGCAACGGCTATGCATGTGACGCTGCCTTGGTTCACAGGGCTCACGTAGCTCTGAACGAGGGTCTTGCTGAAGATATAGAGGTGTCCTGTGTATTGCTTGAGGGTCTGGCTCGAGATGCTCAGGTCACCGGCGACGACATCCTTGGTGCCGTCCTTATCAGGGTCAGCGATCAGGACCGCATTGACCATCCCGACGTTGGAGTTGCTGATCACCTGGAAGCTGGAGGTATAGCTGATCACGACGACGCGGCCCTTGTAGCTCGTAGATAGGGCCACGAAGCTGTCCACGGTCCCTATCACCGCGTCCGGCTTAAGGTCCCCGTCGAGGTCGCCAATGTCCATGGTATTGGTGATGCCGCCGAAGTTCGGAGTGACCCACTTCTGGGGGTAACTGGTCCCGCTGCTCCAGGCATAGATGGTGACATTTCCATAGTAGCTCAGACCAGCGCCGGTCAAGAAGAAGGTGTCACCGTGGGCCGCCACGATCTCCTTCGTGGTGTCCCCGTCGATGTCGCCAATGCCTATGCAGGTCACCTCGCCGATGTCAGGGCTGGTCCATTCTACGCCGTACGAACCACTACCGGTGAAGACATAAGCGTAGCCTTCGAACTTCTGACCATTGAGACCCAGGTTCGTTTGGGATTTGACGGTCCCGACAATTATCTCCTTGCTCCCGTCCTTATCGACATCGGAGACCTTGATATCAAGGACCTTTCCGATGTCCACGGAGGACTTGGCCTTCTGTTGATGGGTGGACCCGTCGAAGATGTATAGGAAGCCGGTGTATGTGCCAGCGTTCACGCTTTCGACACTTCCGAAGATTATCTCATTGGTGCCGTCATTATTGACATCATCGACCACCACCGGGCTGACCCAGCCTTGCGGCATGGATTGCCAGCCCAGGGATATGTTGACGTTGACCTGGGCCTGGGCCTGTGAGCTGAGGGTCCCGTCGGAGACCGTCACCGTGGCGTTGAAGACACCGGATCTCATGAACATGTGGTTCACGGTCTTGCCACCCTGGTTGGGAGTTCCATCAGCGAAGAGCCATGAATATGTCATGGGGTCCCCATCCGGGTCCGTTGAGGCCGATGCATCGAACTTGACGCTGAGGCCGATGCCCGGGCTCGTCATGTTCACCGACGCCTTGGCCACCGGGGCCCTGTCGACATTCGTGACCGTGACCGTCGCCCAGGTGTGGTTCGCTGTGAGGCTGTGGGTGTCCGTGACTATCACCTTGATGATGTGGTTCTTCTGGCTCGGGTTGCCCATGGTGTAGTCCGGCTGGAATGTGAAGTTGTTGGCGGTCTTCCCGCTCACCGCGGTCCCGTTGAGGTACCACTGATATGAGATAGGGTCACCATTTGGATCAGCGGCCGTCACCGTGAAGTTCTGTATTCCCATCTCGGCCACGGTGGGATTGTTCTTCGGGGTATAATCGGATATCACCGGTGCCTCTTCCAATTTTGTGACCGTTATATGCCAAATGTCACTGTCTGTAAGGCCAGGTTTATCCTTGACTGTCACAGTCAATGTGTGTTCGCCGACATCTGCTTTGATGGGGGTGTAATTGAAAGAGGTGTTGATCGCCCCGAGCTGCTCGGTCGTGTCCACGGTCCAGCTATAGGTCAATGGGTCCTTGTCCAGGTCTATGGCCTTGAACTGGTAGTTCTTTGTTTCCATGGCGACCATGCTCAAATGCGCAACTGTCGATGGCGACGTGTAAATGATTATTGGCGGCCTGTTCGTGTTGGAGACCGTCATGTTCCAGGATCTCGTCGCGATGCCTCCCTTGCCATCTGAGACCATGGCCTTGATGACATAGGACCCCGCGGCATCGAAATCTGCAAAGTAGGAGTACGAGCTCTTGGTCTGACCGGCAATTACCTTGGTGCCGTTGTACCAAGCATAGGCTAGGGCATCCCCATCCGGGTCGGTTGCCGTCACCGAGAACACCTGGGTCAAGTTCTCTGCAATGTTGACATCATCCTTGTTCGGATTGTATGTATTGATGGTCGGGGGTCGGTTCTTGGCAGTCACATTGACGGCCCATGACTTGAACACGATGCCGTCCTTCTTCCCATCATTTATTTTAACGCTTACGGCGTGTGGACCAGCCTCTTCATATGGGGGGATGTATGCGTAGGTCTTGCCCGTTTCGCCAGCTTCGTCCTGATTGTCCACGGACCATTGGTAAGTGAGGGTGTCGTTGTTCGGCATGTCCGTGGCATTGACGATGAAGTTCAATGTATTGGTCTCCATGACCGTCGGGTAGTCCGGAGGATAGAAGGAGGCGACCTTTGGTGGGATGTTCTGGACCGTGAGGTTCATGACGAAGGGATTCATGTATTTATTATTGTAGACAATAAGCGTGACCCCATAGGTCCCATCCGTGGTGAAGGCATGGTCGACCTTGATCAGATTGTGGGCCTTCGTTGTCTTTGCAGTACCATCCTTGAAGTCCCATTCGAACTCCAAGGTAGGGATCTTCTTCGTGTCGGGGTCGGTACTTGTCGAGGCGTCGAAGTGGACGACCTCATTGTGCGTGGGCTTCGAGTTGCTCACGGTGAATTTCGCCACTGGTGGCTTTTCCTTCTTAGGGTTGGATGTGGTAGTGCATCCAGCCAAGGCTACTCCTATGAACAGTACGACAACCGTCACTGCTAACAATTTCCGCATCCAATGACCTCCTCATCCTTCAATTCCATATTGTTTCAATTAGACGATGTAATGACATTAACCTTGCTATATATAACCGTTATTATATTATATGATAAATACTCGATTTAAACCCACTCATGATACAAGGACCATGGCTTTGCAATCGTGGTCCTAGACGCTTGTCCATACCACAAAATATAAGAAAAGAACTCAGGATAATCATATCTAGGATATGAGATGGACCTATGGCCCTAGAAAAAAACGGTTCAAGGACGGTCCTTGCGTCCATGACCTTAATATTCCTTTTGCTTCTTCCTGGATGCTTGTCCATCAAGATAATGGCCCAAGACCAACCTAATATTGATGAATCGAATGGTAAAATGCCATGGTGGGTCGACTGGTCAAGGGACATGAACAACAACCACATCGATGACGAGCTGGAACATATCGTTGACAGCACAGCCCCGACCAAATATCTTCGGGTCCTCGTGGATTACGACCGTAGGCCGGTCAAAGATGACCTAGGTTCTCTCGAGGCCAAAGGGGCCATCGAGGTCTATACCTGCAAATATATCGATACGATAATCGTCAGGATAGAGGCCCAGAGGATCCACGACCTTGTCGGTCTTCCAGATGTCGCCATGTTGGAGGCGGACCTGAAAATAGAGAAGACCCTGGATAGCGCCGAGAGATCCGTGAAGGTCGATGTCATCCATGATACATGGTCCATCGATGGGACGGGCGTGGTGATAGGTATAGTCGACACAGGCATCGATGCGAAACATATGGGTCTCGATGACCTCGATGACATCAATTCGACCAATGACCCCAAGGTCATCGCGTTCTACGATGCCAAGAACCATCCGGACGTGACCGATGGGAGCTATCCACCTTACGATGATGATGGCCATGGTAGTCATGTGTCAGGTATCGCCTCGGGCACGGGATCTGGGAGCGATGATTACAGGTATGTCGGTGTGGCACCCGGAGCGAGCCTGGTCGGCATAAAGGTCCTTGGCCCTACCGACAATTCCATGTCGGACGCGATGCAAGGGTTGGAATGGGCCAGGGCGAACAAGGACAAGTACGGGATAAAGGTCCTGAGCCTGAGCTTCGGGGCTATATTCTCAGGCGGCGTGACGAACGATGGGACGAGCGCCATAAGCCGGGAATGCGACAGCCTTGTAGATGCCGGGTTCGTGGTCGTCGTGGCAGCTGGGAACAGCGGCCCAAGGCATCGGACGATCGCCCCGCCAGGCGATGCCAGGGAGGTCATCACGGTCGGCAATGTCCAGGACGACCATTCCTTGAACCCATCGTCGTCAAGAGGGCCGGTCGGGAGCCTGACGAGCAATTATAACAAGCCGGATGTCTGCGCCCCGGGCACCGATGTCGTCTCGGTCAAGGCCAATACCCGTAATAACTATACCACCATGACCGGGACGAGCATGTCGACACCTTTCGTGTCGGGTGTCGTGGCCCTTATGTTCCAGCTAGACGGAACACTGACCCCAACGGAGGTAAAGAACATCCTGACATCAACGGCAGGAGGGGAGACGACGACACCTTTCGAAGGTTCCCCTAACGTCGACTACGGTTATGGAATAATCCGACCTCTTGACATAATAACGAACATGACCTTTAACAAGAAGCCTGCCAAAGTGGATGTGGATGATATCGCACCATTGGTACATGGCATTATCAAGTTGACAGGGTCGACCACGAACGGGGAGGGGCAGGTCCAATTCGTCGAGGTCGAGGATGGGTCTGGTGATTGGGACCAGGTCGATGGGACCGTTCAGTGGGAATATTCATGGGACACGACCGGGACATCCAATGGTGGTGTCGAGCTCCGGTTCAGGGCCTATGATGGGGTGCAGTACAGCGTCATGGTCCGAAGATACACGGCGATAAACAACATCCTCATAAATATGACGCTTCCTGAACATGCCGTGTTCTCGGGAAATTCGACGATCCAGGGAACCACATATGGGCTAGTGGTAAAGCGTGTGGATGTGAACATCGACGACGGCACATGGAAACCTGCCAAGGACATCAGCCCCAAGAACGATTGGTCCAGTTGGGATTACGCATTCACCACGGGCGATCTGAAGGCCGGTAAACACACATTCAACATACGAGCGTTCGATGGGTACGACTTCACCCTGTCCCCAGGACATGCTTTCTATATCGAGACCCAGGTCCAGAACAAGTTCAAGGTGACCCCGAGCTTTGAGGCGCCCCTGCTTATCCTGGGCATGGCACTGGCCCTTATATTCAGGTCGAGGTCCTTGATGCCCCTAGGTCGTTGGGAATGGAACAGGAAATAGTACGGAACTGCGAGGTTGAACGATGTCCATTAGAAAAAAGTGGAAGGACCCGACGATCGGTGAGTGTATCCTGGACAATCTGCCCATGCTCATCATGTGGGTCCTCGGTGCCATCATATTTTCATATTTCGGTTGGTTGGCCTCTCTCACCTATCTCATGTATTGCCTATTCTCCATACTTTGGTTCATCAGGTTTATTTGCACCTATTGTTTGAATTCTAGGCTGGGCCGTTGTGCCAGTGTTGGCAAGATTGCGGCGGCATTGTTCGTTTCGAACCCTCCCCGTTTATTCCGACGGCAATTCGCTTGGAACATTGCGATACTCTTCCCGGTCTGGTTCGTTCCTGCGATAGTTGCGATATACATCCTCTTGATCGATTTCTCATATGCCATGCTCGTCCTTCTGGTCACATTTTCGATAATATCCTTCGTGATATTGCCGATGGCATCCAAGAAGAGCACCTGTGATGATTGTACGATGAAGAATGTATGTCCATGGTCGAAGTTCCATAAGGACGGAGCTAGAAAGCATATCACAGTCTCGTCGTCACGCGTAGCTGCCAGCTCTGATGAATAAGAGAAAGAAAATGGCCCTGGACCGAAGGTCCATTGGACTACTTGCAGACATTCTTCAAGGCGGCCTTCAAAAAGCCATAATGCAATGGTGATGGTTTCCCAGGCCTCGATTTGAACTCCGGATGGAACTGACATCCGAGGAAGAACGGATGGCCCTTGAGCTCCAGGACCTCCATCCTTGTCCCATCCTTGGACCTACCTGTGAACCTCATTCCGGCCTTCTCGATCTTCTCGATGTACTTCGGGTTCACCTCGTACCTGTGCCTGTGCCGTTCGAAGATCGTCGTTTTCTTGTATAATTTTGACACGATACAGTCCTTCTCGAGCGTTATCTCATGTGACCCCAACCTCATGGTGCCGCCCATGTCGACGACACCGCCCTGCTCGGGAAGGAGGTCTATGACAGGGTGCGGCGTACTGGGGTTCAGCTCAGAGCTATTGGCATCCTCGAGCTTCATGACCTTCCTGCAAAAGGCCGCCACCGCGAGCTGGAAGCCAAAGCATACGCCAAGATATGGTATCTTCTTCTCCATGGCATAGGTCGCGGCAAGTATCTTTCCCTCTGAGCCACGGGCGCCGAAACCGCCTGGAACCAGAATGCCCGAGGTCCCCTTGAACAGGCTCATTCCTTTCTTAGGATCATTTTTCGGGTTCTCCAGGTCCTCGGACTCGACCCAGTTTATGTTCACCCGGGCCCCGCACATGGCCCCTGCATGATTGAAGGCCTCGATGTGGCTCATATAACTGTCCTTGAGGTGCACATATTTTCCAACGAATGTTATGTTCGTTGTCTGCTTTGGGTTGAGTATCCGGTCTACCATGCTCGTCCATTTCGCGAGGTTCGGTTTTTTCGTCGGGAGACAGAACTTCTTCAGTATCTGGTCCGCGGTCTGCTGTTCTTCGAGGACCAATGGGACCTGATAGATCGTTTTGACATTCGGCGCCGAGAGGACGTTCTCTATTGGGACATTGCAGAAAAGGGCTATCTTCTTCTTCGACTTCTCGACGAGCACTTCGGAGCCCCTGCCGACGATGAAATCCGGGATGATGCCTATGGCCCTGAGCTCCTTTACCGAGTGTTGCGTGGGTTTCGTCTTTTGTTCACCTACGACGCTCATGATCGGCACGAGCGTGGTGTGAACGACCACTGCGTTCTCATTGCCGACCTCGACCATCAATTGTCTTAGGGCCTCGAGGAATGGTGCTGATTCGATGTCACCGACGGTACCACCGAGCTCGATTATGCAGATGTCCGCTTTTGAATTCCCTGTGACATGGCGGATCTGCCTTTTGATCTCGTCGGTGATGTGCGGGATTATCTGCACCGTGCTCCCAAGGTAATCCCCATGCCGTTCGCGCTGTATGACATTGAAATAGACCTTCCCCGTCGTTATGTTGTTATCTCGACCCATGTCGATTTCCATGAAACGCTCATAATTGCCGAGGTCCAGGTCGACCTCGCCACCATCCTCGAGGACGTAGACCTCGCCATGTTCATAGGGGTTCATGGTACCGGCGTCCACATTCAGATAAGGGTCGATCTTTATTGCCGTGACCTCGTAGCCACGACTTATCAAAAGCCGTCCTATGGAGGAGGCCGTTATGCCCTTACCGAGACCTGATAGAACGCCGCCCGTGACAATAATGTATTTCATGCCCACTCACGGGGTCGGACCATTATATTATAGAGTTATATAATTTTGGATGAAATTTTAAAAAATTTCGAAGGACCTTAGAGATGGTACATTGAAATTTATTGAAAAAACCTGGAAAATAACAATAAAAAAAGGTAAATATAATGGGTGGTCCAATGACTATATGGCGAACGTGGGGCAAATGAACTCGAAATCTTCGAAAAACGGGTCGGGGTCGTTCAATGTCCCGATGGTCCTGTTCTGGACCTTGCTTGTTGCTTTGTCGTCGGTCCATATGATGCCTTATGCAAATGCCGCGACGGCGCAGCCTATCTATTTGTACGGGAATCAAGTAACGATCAAAGTATACCCGACAGGAAGTTACAATGTCAACCCAATGGACTTCCCGTCCCGTTTCTCCGATTCATCCTCGTTCTGGTCCTTCAATATCGATGGCAAGGTAAGCACAACATATAATCCAAAGACGATAGATCACATGCTGACACCGACCAGAAGTACGGCCGATGGTGCCATCCGGGTGCAGTACCTGCTCGAGAAGGAGGTCCTAGTAGACATCACCTACAGGGATGCAGGCCCTTCCGCATGGATCACGGTCACATTCTTGAACCTCGGACCTGGTCCGCATACCGTCGGTGCAAGATATCTCTATGACCTGGTCGGAAAGAATTTGATCACCTCAGGGGGATCGCTGGTCACGACGGAGACCACCTTCACCGCCCCATCGTTCGAGCGCATGGACATCTTCGAAGGTCCACAGCAAATAGCCCTGGTGCCGCTGGGTGGGACATATGGGACGACCGAGCCTACGAGGGTCACCATCGGTTCCTGGGACACTACCTGGAACCAGGACTGGGAGTACAAGGCCAACTCCAGTGTATCCGTCGAAACGCAGCCTACGATGATAATCTATTGGGAGAACATGAACCTGCCCGGGAAAGGATTCGTCAAGGTAGAACATGCCTTTGGGACCGGTGCACCAACCATAGTCCAGAATGCCCTGGACCTTTCGATCACCAATATGATAGCTGACCCAGACGACCAATACATCAGCAAGATCAGGACGATAAGGGCTACCGTGATGAACAAGGGACCGGCCGTAAATAACATCGAGGTCCAGTTCATGATAGCCGATGATACCGGCAGATACGTGATGAACGGGTCCGTGTCCCGGTCGATAGCTTCCGGCACCACCATAGACATCTCATGGCCGTACACTGTGAAAAAGCTCATCGAAACGAAGGCCTACGCAATCGTGGACCCTAGCCAGGATATGGCCCCGAACGACAATGTTGCAAGCGTTTCCATAGTTGCACATCCATTCCCATACAAAGTAATGCTCAAGTTCCCTGATGAGACCAGGATCCGTTACATAAGCATCAATTCGGGCGATAAGACCTCTTGCAACGTCGTGGTCTCGAACCTGGGGACCATCGTGGACAATATCACTATGTCCTTCTCAGCGATACCTGATAAGTGGTCAGCTAGTTTCAATTCATCCTCAGTGAGCCTTAGACCAGGGACCTCGGCCCAGGTGAAGATCACCATCAAGACGGTCAAGAACAATAAATACTACAACTATGGACTGGACATAATCGGCCGGTCCCAGGACAGCACTGTTAGCGACAAGGTGCTCATCTTCATCTCTTTCGAGGACATCATCGCCAAGAACGGCGGCAACTCGAGCCGAGACCAGAACCGGACGAACGGAACCAATACCCATCAACCCCCCACGAACAATACGACCCCACTGATCCCCACTCCGCCAGGTACCGGTATCGATCTGAATGGTTCACAGCTCGCTCTCCTGTTCGTGATGTTCGGCGTGGCCTTCATCGGCGCAATCGCGATCTATCAGATATATCTCGTCCGGTCCAAGATAGGCATGAGCGGGATATTGAAAAACTTCTACAAGAAATTGTACGATGCCAATACTTCGGACGCCTATCGAAAGGCCATCTATAAGGCCTATACGGAGATGTGTGAGGAGCTGGCAGGCCATGGCCACGAAAGGGCGGAGTCGCTCACACCGAAGGAGTTCGAGCGAGAGATACGCAACTATCTGCCCATAGATAAGAAGAACCTGCACATCCTCACAAAGCTCTTCGAGGAGGCCCGTTACAGCGACCATTCCTTCAATGAGGCCAATAAGCAGCAGGCCCTGGTCGCGCTGGAAGGCATCATCAACAGCCTCGAGAATGTAACGACCTTCGAAGAGGTGAAGGAAAAAAGTTGGTTCGGGAAGAACACCTGAGCTCAATCTTCATTCAAGGTCCGATATCAATCGTTCATTCTCTTGAACAAGGTCTTGAACATGTCATCGGTCAAGCCAATTAGAGGATAGAAGAGCGGGAAGTCCCTTTTCTTGAACGGTCGTTCTCGTTCACCGAGCACAATGGCAGAGGCCCTTTTCATTTTCGCGAGGTCTAGAATGTCGTCTATTGCCTTCTCGTCGATGCGGCCCATCGGGGGCCCAAGCACGAGCTCGCCGGAAGGGGACCATCTCTTGAGCAGTCCCAATGATTTAGTCTTACCAACAGGGATCACGATGGGATGACAACCCCGCTTCATCAGCAACCAACAGGCCAAGGCATCACCATTATTCGACACGGGAGCAACGACCTTGCCCTGGCTCCCAAGGGGCATGCCTCCTGGTCCCTCGACCTTTTCCGTATAGATATATGTGCGGTTGTCACGTATCTCGATATAGACCTCCACATCGGGGCTATCCAGGTCGACCTTGATGCCCTTCTTCTGGTTAGCGAGCCTGATGGCATCGCCCGTTCTCACAGCGACATCCTGGCTTGTGAATGCATGCTTGCCGGTCCGTCTCGACCGAATGGCGAAGGTCTGACCCTTCTTCAATTTCTTCTGGGACCAATCCTTCAGATAATCACAGATGCGGTCCACGTCGGATGACAGAAGGTCGACCTTGCTGTAGGATGTGACGCCGAATGTGTGGGCCAGTACAAGATTCGCGACCTTTGCATCCTCGGCCGCGACGTATATGTGGCCTCGGTCGGAGGAGACCTTGCACTCGGCCTTTTCCCTGATGAAGGCCTTTTCGATGTTCGTGATCAGGCAATGCTCGAACCGCTTGCGGACCGAATCCGATTTGAGGCCTATCTCCCCATATCTGACGAGGAACAATGACATCTGGCCTGATATCGAATGCATGGTTAAAGACTTTCGGGGCCAGGGACCAAAATGGTGATAAACATAAGTAAATGTGACGGGGCCCATCGCAGGGCCCCATCAGCTATCTTCTCTTTCCGACCTAGGCGTCGCCAATGCCCTTTTCCGTGACCGTGAAGACGGCCTCGCCCTCTGGCAGGTTCGGGCTGTCGATGAGCCTGGCGATGCGCTTGTCGCCCTTGGACTTCCTCAGGTATATCCTGAAGGTCGAGTTGTGGCCTACGATGTGGCCACCGATAGGCGTCGTCGGATCGCCGAAGAACGTATCCGGCTTCGCCATGACCTGGTTCGACACTACCACGACGACGTTGTGTATCTCCGCCGCCTTGAGGAGGGTCCTCATGTGCTTGTTGAGCAGCTGCTGCCTTTCGGCGAGCGCGCCCCTGCCGAGGAACTCCGATCTGAAGTGCGAGGTCAAACTGTCGACGACTATGAGTTTGATCGGTATCTCCGTTGACATCTCGATGGCCTTCTCCGCAAGAAGGATCTGGTGGCTGGAGTTGTAGGCCCTGGCCACATGGATGGTCTTCAGGACCTCCTGCGGGTCAAGGTCCAGGCCCTTGGCGATCTGGGCAATCCTGTCCGGCCTGAAGGTGTTCTCCGTGTCGATGATCACGCTGTGGCCCTGCAGGCCGCCCTCCTCCTCGGGTAGACCGACCGTCACTGAGAGGTGGTGGGCCAGTTGGGTCTTCCCTGAGCCAAATGCCCCAAAGAACTCGGTGATGGCCTGTGTCTCGAGGCCGCCGCCCAGAAGGTCGTCGAGCTGCTTCGATCCCGTGGTGAGCTTCTTCATCTTACCCCTGCGCTCGAAGACCACATCGCCGGTCTCGAAGCCTCCGATGTCTGCTTCCTTGCGGGCTGCCAATATTATCTTTTTGGCAGTGTTCACACCAATGTCCGCCGCTTCTGCCAAGGCGCTTTCCGGGGCCACCGCGATCGACAATACATCGAGATACCCCGCTTCGCGGAGCTTATCTGCGATGGCCTTTCCGACGCCTTCTATCTCCTCTATATCTATTTCTGCTCCCATTTTCTTTCACCATCCGGTCTGTTAGTAGGTGGATGTGTTGTCTCTGACAACAAATAGTGATGGTCGATATATATAACCTCTCCGGAGGGTCCAGTGAAACTAAACCGGCTTTTCATTGATATTTCGGGCCGATCATTATAGAGTTAGATATAGCTCATATGTATTTTCTCGACGACAGAATGAACGGGTCTAATAAATTAATAGCCTAGACCATGTTAATAATATTAGTTTAACTCTGACTGAAACTACCCCGGTTTGAAATATAAATCGAGCCAATGATCGATTAGCAACATTTATAAGTCGTGGGGGTCCGGGGGTCGGCTAAAACTCGCGATCTTCAGTCGCGAGATACAGACCACACCCGGGAGTAGTTTCACTTATCAAGTTCAAATTTGACCGATACTTTCACAGGACCCTCCGGCCTTGGGACAAAATTAATTGATTTCCTAACTGGCAAA
>Ga0315295_10000302_pt1 | contig 41517 bp, 42 predicted proteins | sample YL17G14_0_MG_FD_204453 | JGI IMG/M metagenome (GOLD analysis project Ga0315295, IMG submission 204453) | Sediment microbial communities from Yellowstone Lake, YNP, Wyoming, USA - YL17G14_0 | ecosystem: Environmental > Aquatic > Freshwater > Lake > Sediment | place: USA: Wyoming | collected...
CACCAGTTGGCAGAGGGTGATCGGCAGGCCGATGCGCATGAATCTCACGAATGTCACCCGTGAGCCCTCACGCGCACATATGCCTGCGCTCACCACGTTGGAGGAGGCTCCGATCAACGTCGCATTACCCCCGAGCGTCCCGCCGAACATCATGGCGATGAAGACCGGCACCACGGTACTCGGCCAGTCAGAAAAGCCTGCGGCAAGCGCTGTTTCAGGAACCGCCTCAACCGCGACCAGATAACCCTTGGTCATTATGAGCGAGGCCGCAACGACCGGGATGTTGGCGAGCAGGCTCGAGAGCATCCCGACGCCGGCTAACAGGATAAGCGCAACGAGCGCGAATTCCTTCCCGAGCCATCCCGAAAGCTTCAGGGACAGTCCCTGCAGAAGGCCTGTCTTGATGAACCCCTCCACGAGACAGAATATCGATGCAAGGAACAGCAGCGTCTTCCAGTCGATGTCACGGATAATATTTTCGATCGGCTCAATGCGCATTCCATAGACCACAAACAGAGCGAGCGTAGCGGCAATTATCGCCACCTCCGGCGGCACGATCCTCGTAGGGAGATCCTCACCAAACACAAAGAGGACGATCATCAGCAGGAGCACCCCCAGGGCGAGGGCCACAAAGCCCGGCCGCGTGATGACAGCGCGCGACTTCTCCGCAGACAATTCACGCCGGACGTTCCAGATCCCGGGCATCAGCCGCGGGAGGAGCGGTACTACGACCAGCATGGAGAACAGACCGCCGAGACTCACCTTTTGAAGATAGTTCCCGAAGGTCATGCCTATCGAACTGCCGACGAGGAAGGTGGCGGGATCTCCCACGAGCGTGAGCAGGCCTGCCGAATTGCTGATGACCGCCGCGAGCACCATCGGACCGACAAAGTCCACTTCAAGGGCACGGGCAACGCCGATGATCACCGGCGCAAGCAAAATCACGGTTGTCGCATTTGGCAGGAACGCGCAGACCGGCCCGATCAGCAGCATGAGAAGAAGCAGATAGCGCTTGCCGCTGCCGCCGGTGGCATGGAGGAAACGATCGCCGAGGCGCTCAAAGATCCCGGTTTTCGCGAGGACCCGGGCTACGACCATGCCGCCGAAGAGCAGGGATAGCGCACCACCCCCCGTGCTCGTCGCAGCGAGGATTTCTTTCCCGGTCAGGACTCCAGAGACTATCATCAGGCTGACGCCAAGCAATGCCGCGATCGCCATATCGATAATGTCGAAGGCTATCGCGAAGATCACGGCCGCGAAAATGCCGAGAGTAAGGTAGATCTGGAAGTCGGTCATGGATGCACCCTATCCTCAGCGCATCGGCGGGGCATACATAAGCCCTCCCTGCGTCCAGAGCCGATTCAGTCCGCGATCGAGCTTGAGCGCACTGCCATGGCCGACATTCCGTTCGAACATCTCGCCGTAGTTCCCCACGGCCTTGACTGCCCGCACTGCCCAGTCGTCACCGACACCAAGTTCTTTGCCGAAGCCGCCATCGCTGCCAAAGACACGTTGCAGCACGGGATCATGCGTTTCTTTGAAAATCACTGCAACATTGTCGCGCGTGATGCCCGCCTCTTCCGCAGAGATCAAGGCGAACACCACCCAGCGTACGAGGGTAAACCAGTCATCGTCGCCCCTACGGACGATCGGCCCGAGTGGTTCCTTGGATATCCGTTCAGGCAGGATGTCGAAAGACTGAGGACCGCCGGGGGCCCGAAGGCGTACGGCCGCAAGCTGCGAGGCATCAGATGTATAAGCGCGACAGCGGCCGCTGAAGAACGCTGATGTGACATCGGCCGTGGAGTCCAGGATGAGCGGGATGACTTTCATACCACGTGCACCGAAATAATCGGCGAGATTCTGTACGTGCGTGGTCCCCTTCTCAATGCATACTGTCGCACTGTTCAGTTGGACGATCTTCTTCACGTCGGTCTTTTTTGGCACCATGAACGCCTGTCCGTCATAAAACAGAACACCTGGGAACTGTACTTTCAGTCCCGCCTCGCGCCCAAGTGTCCAAGTGGTGTTTCGGAGCAGGAGATCGATGGCCCGGCTTTGGAGGGCTGGAAAGCGCTCAGAAGCCTTCAGAGGCACGAATACCACTTTTCCGGCATCGCCGAGCGCTGCTGCGGCTACTGCACGGCAGAAATCGACATCGAACCCGGTCCAGCGACCCGAAGCATCCCTTTCTGAGAATCCGGCAATTCCCTCGCTTACACCACACCGCAGCCGGCCACGGGACTTCACCGCATCAAGGGTCTCACCTGCTTGCACTGTCAGTGACAGCGCCGCGAGGAACAGGTGACAGACTGCGAGGAGTGCGATAAATTTGCCGTACTTCATTGGATTATTGTCCTTGTGTTGAAATCGGACTCCGACGCAGGTTGTCGCCTACCTTTGAGTATCATGGGTAGTATAGTGCAGTTGCGCGAAGCATACTGTCAAGGAACGCACACCTGTCGAAGTAGAAGTCGAATCACCTCTTGGAGGCCATTCGAGAAATGTTGATTATCGTTTCTTGTGAAACATCTCATTCTGATATAATTCAACTATAGAAAACATACAACATAAATTTTTGTGGTCTTGATGACGAGCACGAATCCGGATATTGTCAAGAGTTCTATGAAAAACCGGTCTGCAACATACGGAAAGACAAGGAAACCCCTCCCCCTTGAGGGGGAGGGCTATAACTTTTAACAATACTCATATTGCGCTTGGGAGGATTAAAATGAACTATTCTGGAATTATTATGGTCGTTCTCACGATCTTTGTCATGGCTTTGCAGGGCTGCGCGACACCGGCGCGACAGATCGCGGTTCCCATGGGTTTGGAGGATCAAGCACAGGTGCCTGGGTTTGCGGATATGCGTTACCGCATCGGCGTCGGCACTATGGCTCAGGTCTTCCTCTACCCGCCGTCAATCAATGTTAAGGAGTTGGAGCGCGGGGATGATACCGTTGTATAATATTAGGAGTGAAGGATCCCTGTTTGGATAAACATTACTCCGAAGTGACCGGGAAGCTCCACATTCCCTGTCCCTTCCGGGATCTCACTGACATCAACGTCCATGTGGTGGTAAAAGGCGGCTACTGCTATCGCTCAGAGCAGTGCATGGTCATCAAATGCAAGTATAACCGTGTACAGTCCGATCTCAAGTCCCTGCTCTCGATTATATGGTAGAGGATATCACAGTGAGATCGCCAGCGTATAGAGGTGGGGATACCTTCCCCGCAGGTCATTCATGTCCTCCTTGAGGAGCCTCACCCCTTCGTTTACAAACTTCAGGAAATACCGTTTTCCTTTTCTGTGCGATAGGAAGCCATAGGCGCCGAGGGCCTGCATGTGCCGCTGGATGCGGCAGATGATGAGTGAAGACATGAATTCATCCCTGCTGAACCCGGTCTCTTTTTCCCTGCTCACCTCGTCGAGGTAGTAGGAGAGAAGCCTCTCCCTCAATCCACTTCCGAGGCGGTAGTAGGGATCCCAGAGCAATGAAGCCACATCATAGGCAGGGGGACCTATCCTCATACCCTGATAATCGATTATCCTGGGGACTTCACATTTCGCCACCATAACGTTCTGTGATTGAAAATCCCTGTGGATAATGGTCTTGTGAAACGCATCCGCTTCCTCCGCGAGCTGACAAAATTCCATGTCCAATTCCCCTGTGACCGCATTGTTCATGTTCCTCACACCCCTGATGAACTGTTCGATACAATACTCCGTCTCCCATCGGAAATATGCGTAGTCAAATATCCGCTCCCTTAAGAGTGGGCATTCTGCAAGATGATCACTAAGCCCTGTATGGATCATCACGGCAATGTCGATGACCTTCCGGTACATCAGCTCGACCTCTTTTTCGGGACGCCTGCATCTGAGCCAGCTATACAGTGACAGGTCGCCGAGGTCTTCAAAGGCGGCACTCATGCCTTCAGAGTCTGTTGCGAAAAGCTTCGGAACCGGTATCCCGTGGCATTCCAAAAAGCGTGTGTATTCGATCTGGCGAAGAAAGTCCTGATCCTGACCCGCATAATGGACGATTACCTTTGTGCGGCTTCCGTCTCTCACCCTCCGGTACTCCCTGTCTGAACCCCCTTGACCTATGAGGATGGCCTCATCACTATCGGAAACCCCAAGCATTGCAGACTCCTCAAGCGGTATCTCGAAATCAGGGCCGATGATGCAGTTGCAGTGAGATGGGCCCTGCTCCACCCTGCTCCCCGGCAGCAGGATACAATTCCTAATGGTGCTCCCTTTCCCGACCCTGCACCCCTCCTCGATGATCACATACCCGTCCATTCCAATAGAAGAACAGCCTTCTGCCATGGGGTAGATATACACAGTCTCCCCCTCTGCTCTCATAGCATGCACAATAGCCGCAGCATAGTCGGTGGGCGTTCCTATATCGCTCCAATAACATCCTGTGAAGTCTACGGTTCCTATTCTCTCCCATGAGGAGAGAGCCGTGATCCAGGCATCTACCACGCTCGAATACCCCCGGGGGAGGAAATCGAGGAATTCAGGGTTGTAGACGGCAATCCCTGTAAAGGCCATCAGCCTTGCGTTTCCATAGGAAAGTGTTGAGAAATCCATGCGTCCTTTCAGGGCACCGTCTTTGTCAACCAAAAGACGATTGAAGCGCGGAAAATTGTGAACCGCAAGGGTTGCCAGGTTCCCTGAGGAACAGTGGGCGCTGATGAGCATGTCGAGATCAATATCCGAAAGAATGTCCGAGTTATGCACCAGGAACCTTTTGCCTGAGAGGAACCTTTCCGCATTCTTCAGGCCGCCTCCCGTGCCGAGAATCGGACTCTCCGGGAATGTGACAACGCTCCCGTGGTAGGCTGAACGGCTGATCCAGTCCTCGATGGCTTCCCGCTTGTAATGCATGTTTATCCCGATCTGATCGGCATGCAGGACCGACAGCCTATCGAGGACCCTCTGGATGACAGGTTTCCCGAGAATTGGGAGAAGCGGTTTCGGGATGTATGAAGTGACCGGTCTGAGCCTCTCGCCAAGGCCGGCAGCGAGGATGAAGACCGTGATGGATTCATGCATAGAGGAGATAGTATTTCCTCACCATTGTCCGGAATCTATGGCACTCTTCGGTCCACCATCCCTCCATACGTTCGAGACCCTCGCCATTGTCGATATCCCTCCTGAGCCTGTCGGTACCGGCGAGGATGTCGATGGGCATCTTCTCCCTTTCATACTCATAGGGAGGTTCTCTCCACAAGGTATGATCGGGGTAAAGGTCACGTACCGCCCTGAGCACCGCAACACCCGTTTTGAAGGGCCTGAACCTCTCCTTGTGTGTAATATGGATCTGGGCACCGCCGCAGAGCTTGCCGGAATGTTTCTGAAAGGTCGGCTCGAAATGGAGAGGCCTGAACTCGACGCCAGGCAATCCGAATTCCCTCAGTCTCTTTACGAGGGCGTCAGGATCTATGAAAGGTGCACCGAAGATCTCGAAGGGTCTTGTAGTGCCGCGCCCTTCGCTGAGGAGTGTGCCCTCGAGGAGACACATGCCGGGATAGACGATTGCCGTATCGAGTGTCGGCATATTGGGAGAGGGCATGACCCATGGGAGACCTGTTTCATCGAACCACATGTGCCGCTTCCAGTCCTCCATGGGAATAACGAAAAGTTCGAGGGACGGATGGAACTGATCATTCAGGTAGACAGCTATCTCCCCAATGGTCATTCCGTGGCGGACGGGGAGAGGCCGGTTACCGACGAAGGAAGCGTAGTCCCGGAGGAGCACAGTCCCCTCTGTTGCCTTACCCCCGATTGGATTTGGCCTGTCAAGGACAACGACCGATTTTTCATATTGCGCGCAGGCCTTCATGGAGAGTTCCATCGTCCAGATGAATGTATAGTATCGCGATCCTGCATCCTGGAGGTCGATAACCATCACATCGATATGTTCAAGCATGGAGGGTTCCGGCTCCCTCGTGTGTCCGTAGAGACTGAACACGTGGACACCTGTTTTTTTATCACGAAAACCTCGCCATTCTACCATGTTATCCTGGGTTTGTCCGAAGATCCCATGCTGGGGACCGAAAAGTGCAGTCAATCGGGCCTTTCTGAACCTCATAAAGACATCAACAGCATTGTGATACCTCCTGTTGATGGAGGCTGGATGGATGAGGAGGCCGAACCGTGCATCCCTAAACCTTTTCGGCCAGTATTTTTCAATACTCTCGAGACCAGTCTTCACGGACATGGCTCTGACACCCCTCGAGTAAATAGTTCCCTATGACATCTCCCCCTCAGGTTTTCTGTCTGCCGCCGGTTCGGCAATGGGTCCTATACAATATCAGGCACTGTTCGTATCACGCAGGTACGTTGGCATACAGAGCCTCCGTGTGCAAGATCGCCCCACGTCCATAGCAGTAAAGTGATCGGCTGATATTCCTTCTCGTCCTGGTAAGTAACAATAGGTTTCCTTCAGCGTCGCCAACAACATTACATCCTTACTACATCGCATGATGCTCTGTGTCACCCTTCGGCCACAGGTAAGGATAGAACTTTCGAATGAATTTGTCCACCAACTCGAGCTCAAGGCCAGGCTTGGTGCAAAGTTTCTCTATAATAGCAACAATGAGGGTGACCGGTAACATGTGCGTTGCGAGGGTGATCTTCGCGAACCCGCATCTGAGCCTCCTCACCGATGCGAAATTGTTCCCGATAACCGGGGGGAGGAAAAGGTACTCCAGCAAGAAAAAAACTGAGGCAGGAAGAGCAGTGAAGGCCGTGAGGGCCTGGAAGAATACATCGCATGTCCTGTTCTTGTTCACAAGGTCTCTCAAATAACCTCTGCCAGAATATGTATTCGGGGCATCGGAGGTGAACCCTTCGATGAACCACTTAATGTAGAGGTATGAGATCACATATGCCGCGATGTGTGTGACATCGGCAATGGGTCTGAAATGACTTCCGATCCCGTTATAGATCGTCCTGATTTTCACGAATCTGATGCGAACACCCATATCTCCTGCCTTCATGAGGATCTCTGTCTCCGTCACATATTTTCCCGTCATAAGCAGCATCTTTTTGAGCAGGGAAACAGGGTATAGCCTGAAGCCGCACTGGGTATCTTCGACGAACTGATTGGCAGCGAGTGAGATATAGAAACGTGCGATGTGCATAGAATTGTAACGAGCGCGAGGTATTTTTTCTTTCTCATGCATTCTCGATCCCACGATGATGCTCTCCGGATACATTGCATGTGCAGTGATGAAACGTTCGATATCCTGCGGATCATGCTGCCCGTCCGCATCCATAGTGATCACTGCATCGTAGCCTTCCTCGAAGGCTCTCCAGAAGAGCACTTTCAAAGCATCCCCCTTGCCCTTGTTCTTTTCGATTCTGATCACTTCAGAACCCGCCTCATGCGCAACTGATCCTGTATTGTCAGTCGAACCATCGTCGGCAACGATGACCTTTGGGATATGTGCCAGCACACCCTTTACGACCTCCCCTACTGTGTTCGAGGCATTATACGCGGGGATTGTCACACATACCTTATATGACATTTAGAATCCCCTCGCGTGCGAGAATAGCACCGGCAGCCTTGGCTCCGGAGTAAGCTGAGGACAGTACTCCACTCCCCATGTTTCCCCAATGACCAGCGATAAAGAGGTTCTTTATCCCGTGATAGTGAGGTCCCTTGAAGTTAGGGACCCACCTCCACCCGAAGGCAGCGCCTCTATGGTTTCCAGTATACCGCTCGAGCGTCCGGGAGGTCGCGGCGTCAAACATGACAATCCCCTTCTCAAGCCCCGGGATAACCTTCCCGGCTTTATTAATAACCTTCTCAGCGCACAGCCGTTTGTCGAGACCTTGTCCTATTGCCTCAACCATCTCGTGTAACACGACCGTGTGGTGACCGTCCGGTGCGCGGGATCTGTCCTCGACGCTCGCAATGGTTATTCCTACTGTTGAATCTTCACTAAACGCCCTTCCAGGAGCGAAAAAACCATCCATGTCATAAGAAGGGAAATAACCAATGCTCGAGTGGCTTTGGATACCACCCTTGAAGCCTGCATAGACGATAAAAAACGAACTTGAAACCCCTGGGTCATGTACCATGGACTCAGCAAGCTTCGAAAAAGCCCCCCCTATGAGTTGCGCGAAGGTCTGGGCATAATCTGCATTGGAGACGATGTACCGTGTTGCGTATTCTTCACCGTCGCTGCACCTCACCGCGCTGCATTGGCTCTTATGGTTGAGGAGGATGCGTTCAACCCTTTTACGGAGGACCACCCTGCCACCCTGCTTCACAATGCCGCCTGCCAGCACATCAGCAAGCCTTTGAAAGCCACCGATGGGTCTATAGGCACCGAGGACAAAGTAACTCATGATCAGGTTGAGCATGGCAAAGGCAGATACCTTGCTCGGTGGAAGGCCTAGAAAAGGACACCTGTCAGAGAGTATCGCCTTGAGTCGGGAGTCAGTAAAATACTCATGGAGCAGTCTTCCGTAAGAGGTGCTTGTGAGATTCTGTATTTTCGATGCTGCGTCATACATCATAAATCCACCGTTGATCACGCTTTCCGTGACCTTTAGCAGCCCTTTAAATGTCTCGGCGCTTTTGACAAAGAACTCCCTGATCGAGGCTGACTCAGAAGGGAACAAGATGGAAAGCCTCTCTACATATGCCATGACATCAGCGTCTATGTGCACATGGTGAGCGGGGAAGATGCTCAGTCTGATGGGGTCGACCCGGCAGAACTGCACCTCATCACGGACACCTAGAAGTTCAAGGGTCCTGGATATCAAACCACCTGAACCGACGCCTGCAATGCAGTCCACTGCAGCGTCAAAGATGAACCCCTCTCTCCCGAATGAAGCAAGATACCCACCTGGAAAGTAATGTTGTTCGATGACGACCGTCTTGAGTCCTCTGGCAGATAAGAGTGCAGCAGAGACAAGTCCGCCGATACCACTCCCAATGACGATGACGTCACATTCCTGCATGCACGTGCCTCATTTCCGAAAGATGCAGAAACGCCGGCAAAACAACCAGCGCGATAGCGGCGCAGGACAGCGCACCGATGGAGAGCAGAATTCCCATGCTTGCAATGCCCACAAACTGGGCGCTCATGAGGCTTCCACAACCTGCAACCGTCGTAACTGCACACATTATCACGTTCTTCCCAGTGAGCCTTAGTGCTACGCTTACGTCTCTCTTCTCTTCCCGCACATAGGCCTGCATTATGTAGATCCCGTAGTCGACACCGATACCAAAGATCAGCGCGATGGCGCCAATGTTTATGAAATTGAATGGAGCATTGAGGAGACCCATGATGCCGAGGGTCATGATGAATCCCACGCTGATAGGCATCATGACGAGTATGACGTGGAAGGTTCTCTCAAAAAACAAGCGTACTGCCACGAGGTTCAGAAGGAGGGCAGTTGTGGTAGCGAGAACGCTACCCCGGATGATGGAGGACTTGATCTCACCATAGATAATCGGCTTTCCTATCACAGCCCAGCCTGCCCCTGCAGTCCCAACTGCCTTGCGGATTGTCTGGAGAGATGACACATCCCATTCCTCGCCGGTGGGATAGAGATAGACGACAAAGGATATGTCATCTCTGTTATAGAAGAACTTCAGTCTCGGATCGGAAACGCTGCTGAGTTCCTCGAAGCCGAGTGGTTCCCTCAGGCCCATAGCAGCGGTTATGCCTCTTACATATGTCCTGAGATGGTGTTCATCATACATGAGGCCATTGTCTTCCATTATATAGATTAAGTCCCGTTCGATGCGATCATCCCTGAGACCGTAAGTGTTCATATCTCTTAGGGTCTTCAATCTCGTCTCCTGAAGATAAGGGGCAGGCAAAAAAACCGATGGGGATTCATACCTAGCGATTACCCGTTCCTGCCTCCATGCGATAAGAAGCTTCTCGAGAGAATCAAAGGCTGCAGTAAGTCTCTTTGCGTCAGGCTCTCTGACGACGATTGTGAGGGGATTTGCCTGTTTGTCCATCTTCTTATGTATTGACCTGAGTGTCGAGAGCGCACGGCTGTTCCTGAGCCCCACATGCTCGGGGTTGTTGTCGAAATGCAGATGGAAAATACCAATGCCAGAGATTGCCATGAGCACACATCCAAATATCAAGATGAGACGGGGCCATTTTATGACCAGCTTCACCACGCCATCTATAAAGGGCGAGGTTCCCACTCCACGAAACAGACTTTTCACACCGCCTTTGCTATACCACAGGAGCAAAGAATTCATGAGAAGAAGGTTCGTGAACAGGCAGAATAAGACTCCAGCTCCAGCAACGATGCCCAGTTCATACAGGCCTTCGAAATCGGTCAGCACAATGGAGAAAAAGGAGAGCGACGTGGTGAGCGCCGACATGACGATCGCCGACCCAGTCTTCACCAGGGTCGTCTCCAGAGCCCTCTGCCTGTCACCAGTTGCATGTAGTTCATCACAGTACCGTTTCATTAGGTGCATGGAGTAATCCACGTAAAGACCGATGAGCACCGCGGTAACTATGCTGGTCACTATATTGAGACTCCCAAAAGCAAAATAGGCAAAAGACAACGTTATCGATAGGGACGCAAGCATCGTGAAGCCGATGATCCAGAGCAGCAAGGACGTCACACGGTATACAATCCATATGAGAATGCAGATGGATATTATGGAGAGGAAGGATGAAATCAGGATATCTCTCAAGATAGCCCGCCTCGCTTCTTCAGCAAAAATGTAGCCCCCGGTCAGGTCGACTCTCACGTCATGATGGTTGCCAGCCTCCGCGAGCGCAGCGGCGATGATACAATCAAGTTCTCTTGTCAGCTTCTTTACAAAGGCCATATCCCTGCTTGTGCCTCGCGGTTTTGCAAAGATGAAGGCCGCGGAGTGGTCCCTCGTGAAATAGTACCCACTGGTTAGATCCAGCCCACCATCCTGGAACGTACGCTTCATGCTGTCCTTTACAATGCTGCTGATATACAGGGGGTCCCGTGCGATCAACTCACTGTCAACAGGTGAACTGAGAGGAGAGAGGAGCCTTTGGCGGTTCAGCCTGACCTGTCGCTCGATGCCTTCCTGTGAGAGTCTCTCGCTCAGTTGTTTAAGGCCCTTCTCGTCGAGAAAAAGGGGAAAGTACTTTAGGAAAAAGTCACTCCTGCCCTGTAGAGCGCTATAGTCGACATACTCAAACGACGATGAGGTCTTGAGTCTCTCTGCAATGGTCTCTATAAGATCAGTATGATCCTCTATAGCGTTGGTCGGCGATTCCACGACGATGCTGATATTGTCCACCGAGCTGTATTTCTGCAGGAAGTCCTTGAATTGGGCGACAGTCTTGCTATTCCTCGGGAGCACATCGATAATTTCCGTCCTGACTTCCATGGTAATGGCAATGAACACGCATATGATGGTGAGGATGACAAAAGCGACCACAATCGTTTTGTGATATAGGAAGACGATCTTGGAAACTCTCCGTAAAAGAGATTCAATCATCGAGGAACCCCCCTGCCCAGGCCCTCCGAGCGATACATGTCTTGCTTGTTCCTGGAAGGAGGAGCCTCTGCCCGCTCGCCACAAACAGAAAACGGGCAAGCGTGATTGAAACGATGGAGATTGACCTTTCCCACAGCTTCTCGGGGAGTGTAGGTCGGCCTGGAATGAACTTTACAGAGGAGAACCCTGCCTTTTCTAAGAGCACTTGCAATGTTCTGGGAGAGAAATCATACAAATGGAAAGGGAGGTCATAGAGGTTGTTCTTCAACCCGAAAAAGGCGAGGAGCTTAACGATCGGGGTGGTGTGAGGGACCCTGAGCAGGATCATTCCTCCTGGCCTGAGCATACTCAGGCACTTTGTGAGCACAGCCAAAGGGTCCCCCACATGCTCTAGCACATAAAAGGCGGTTATTGCATCGAAAGTATCACCAGAGAAAGCTGTCTCGTCGATGGTCGTCTCAATCACTGTGAGGCCCTTTGCCCTTGCTGATACGATAACTTTATGGGATGGGTCAATCCCCAGTGTGGACCATCCTTGGCGCTGCATCTTTTCGAGGAAATGCCCGTATCCGCATCCGATATCGAGGAGCTTCCCCTTGCAAGGGAGATACAGGTTCAAAAGTGCTGCGGCTTCCTCTATGTTCCCTTCCATCAACCTTGCCCATGTCTCCTCATTCTTGCCATCTCGCTCATGGTATTTCTCGTATTGCGCCATAAGCATCTGTCGGGAAGGCCTCGGGTTCAGATAGACAAGGCCGCACACGCTGCACTGCACCATGCGGTGACCGTTCTGCGTCGCTACAGTGAAAGCTGTATGGCTTTCGCACAGATTGCAATGCACATCCTGCATGGATGATGCCAAGTGAGTCATTATCTGTCACTCATCTGTGGTTGTGTTTCATCTGATTTATTTGAGATCACGACGGGGACCATTAGATCCAACACGATGTCCAACCCTACGCGTTACATATCATAGACTGGCAAGGGTTATCACGGCCTCAGAAACGATATCGCCGTTCACTCTGGCGTTAGCCTGGAACACGGAAAAGGGTTGGAACTTGTGGATCATACGCGCTTCTATGACGAGCTGATCACCGGGGATTACGGGTCTCATGAATTCCGCGTGCTCAATCCCGATCAAGAACGCAGAGACGGCTATGTCTGCACTTGATGCAATAAGGAGTCCTGCTGACTGCGCCATAGCCTCAATGATCATGATTGCGGGCATTACCTGGTTGTCTTGGAAGTGTCCCGTAAATACCTCTTCATTGGCAGACACGTTTTTTACACAAACGATGCGCTTGCCTGCTTCGAGATCGGCAATCCTGTCAATGAACTTGAAAGGGTAAGAATGGGGGAGCGAGGCTGGTGAAAGAGTGTTCCGGCTTGTCATCGGTGTTCGTCTATGAACCTGACTGTCGCCCCCACGAAGGTAAACACTTTTTCGGCTGTCGGTCGGTCAGCGATCTCAACCCCGAATTCCTTTTTGATCCCGACTACCAGTTCCAAGACATCGATCGAATCAAGTCCAAGGCCGTCAGGTCCGAAGAACAGAGTTTCCTCAGTGATACTCTCAGGGGAGATTTTCAGCCTCAGCCTATCTACAAGCAGTTCCTTGAGTTTCTGCAAGGTATCCGACATTATGGCAGCCCTCCTGTGATGCAGATTGTCTCTCCTGTGATATACGAAGCGTCATCAGAGGCGAGAAACTTGACGACAGACGCCACTTCCAGAGGAGTTCCGAATCTCCGCATGGGTATAGCTTGGAGGAATCTCTCTCTTGCCCGGTCATTGAGAGATGCAGTCATATCCGTCTCTATGATACCCGGTGCAACTGCATTGACTCTGATGCCAAAGGGAGCAAGTTCTTTGGAGAGTGCCTTAGTGAAAGCGATCACACCTCCTTTTGCCGCAGCATAGTTCACTTGCCCAGGGAGTCCAGTAATGCCACTCAAAGATGCGACATTGATGATAACGCCCCTTCTACGGCTGATCATGTGTTCAGTCACGGCCTTGGTACAATTGAAAACACCGCTGAGGTTGACATCGATCACGTCACGCCAGTCCCTTTCCGACATTAGCATAATGAATCCATCTTTCGCAAGACCAGCATTGTTGATTAGCACATCTATTTGTCCGTATCGCTCTATGCTATTCTGCACCATTTTCCTTACCTGGTTGAAGTCGGACACATCGGCCTGCTCGAGTGCCACTGACTTGCTCACCGTGGACAACTCGATTCTTATCGCTTCTGCCTGGTTGGCAGACCGCTGGTAATTGATGATGACGGCATCGCCTTCTGAAGCAAAGGCTGCCGCAATAGCTTTCCCAATCCCCCTGCTTCCACCGGTTACCAGGACAACCCTATGCATCAGTTCACATTAGTCACGGGAGCAAATCCCAGAGTGGTCCCCTTATTCCCATCTTCCTTAACTTTGATAACAGTGCTGCATCACATCGGATTCCAAGCCCCGGGACGATCCAGTTGCGATGTTTCGAAGCATGGTCGGCAACGAGGCGAACCAATGTGTCAGGATCGAGCTCTGGGGACAGGTAAAACAATGGCTCAAGAAGGCTCGATCCCTCTGCAATGATACCCTCTTCTACCGCTCTGTCGTGCAATTGGGTATTCGGATAGATCCGTACACCGATCAAAGCAATCACCGCTGTTGGTTCTAGTATGTCAAAAAAAGTGGTAGTTTCAGTGAAAGTGGCGGTGTTTTCTCCGGGGCCGCCGATAAGAATGTAGTGCGCGTTGGGGAGTTCCACAGCCTGACATAGCTCTGTTGCATGAGCGATGTCGTCAGGCGTGAAGTGTTTTCCCAGTCCGCGCAAGGTCCTTTCAGCACCGGCATCCGATCCGAACTCGACCCCCCTGCACCCGGCCTGTTTCATGAATACTGCGAGGTCACGGCTCATGCCCTTAGGTGTAGCAAAGCAGGTCCATTCGACTCTCACCTCATTTCTGATCATCTCCTCACAGATGAGTAACGCATGATCTTCAGGGAAATTGAAGATGTCATCCACGAAGAAGACATAATCGAGACCATATCTAGAGCGCATTTCCTTCAACTCGTCAACTACTGCTAAAGGCTCCCGCAGTCTCACTGACCTGCCCTCTATGTTCGGGTAGGTACAATAGGCACACGTGAATGGGCAGCCCCTTTTCGACTGGATGTTCGCCATCCCACCATATTCGAGGTACTTCCTATTATCGAGGAGCGATCTGTCAGGTGTGTAGCGTACGGGACAACGTCGCAGACTGTTTATGCTGAACTTTCCGTTTATGAAACGGCACAGGTTCTGAATTTCATCGAGCGGTCCGCCCTCGCTCAGCATGTCAACCAAGTGGGCAAAGGCATCCTCTCCTTCTCCAATGATCCCCATTTCCAGATTGAGATAGCAGAGTACTTCTTCAGGGAACAGGGAAAATCCTGAACCGCCTATCACCGTGGGTGCAGATGTCTTTCCCTTTACGAAGGCAACCACATTCTTCACCCGCGGCAAATAGAAGACGCTTTTCGGATAACTGAGATTATCGACATTCCTGAGTGAAATCCCCACTACATCAGGGTTATTGACTTTCAGGGACTCGGTAAGAGCCATATCGTCACTTTCAGCAAAACATAGGTCGAGAATGCAGACCTCGTGCCCTCTTTCTCTGAGGGCCTCTGCGACATAGGCAGCGCCGATTGGTGCAACAGGGTAAGGTTCTTTCTCGCTATTGACGGAGATCAGCATGGCCCTCATCAAAGCCCTCCGGAAGACGCCAGCAGGTAGGATCCGAGGCGAGGTAGTTGCCAGTTATTTGGTAAGCATTTCCTCGGCAACCATAGCACTCGTAGTTATAGCTGCATGACCTGCATGGACCTTCAATCCTTTCATAGATGTTCCTAAGGTTCTCGATCACAGAACTGCCCAATAGGATATCGCTTAACGACTGTTCTCTGATGTTGCCGATAGTCATGTCAAGTCCGGTGCAAGGCTGCACGCCTCCCTGAGCATTGATGAGACAACTGTACAGATGGCGCTTACAGGAAAAAGCAGCAATGGTAGGACGCGACTTCCATATGATACCGAAGTTTTCATGGTCGATCCTTTCCATATGCTCAAAGATCGTTCTTATTTCGCGGATGGGAACATCGAGATGAGTGTTCTGTTTAGCTCTTCCCTGCCGTGTAATGATCTCGACGTAGGGTAAGATACCATTCACCCGTGCCCAGAACCACAGTGCAGGGAGTTCCCCTATATTTTGTCGGCATATGACTGTCTGCACACCGAGCATCACGCCGTGGTTAGGATAACCCGCATGCATCAGGTGTCTGAGGCCCTTCTGTATCTTCTCAAAGGCGCCATGCACTCCGGCGAGCATGTCCTGCACATCGGGCTTGAGGCTGTTACGCTTGATGACCACTGCGACTCTTTTGCGGAAAAGGAACTCGGCCATCTCTTCAGTAAGGAGCGTGCCGTTTGTAAAAAGCACCTGCCGCAGTCCCAGAGATTCGATGAACGCGACAACACCCTTCACGCCCTGATAAATGAGTGGCTCTCCGCCGCCGAGGAGTATGACCTTCTTCGCGCCTAAATTCTTTGCCTGGACCACGACGGATTCGATCTCATCGATGGTCATTTCATTCTCGACAGCTTCTCCGGCATCAGCGTAACAATAGAGACACCTCAGATTGCACTTCCTGGTGAACTCAAGCTCAATGGAGAGCAATCCCTTTCTCTCCAGGCACTGAACGATATCTTCATCAGTGAAGCCCAATGCATGCACCATATCAAGGTTGTCACCCATGCTGTATGAGCCTCATGTCCTTTAAGGTGATCGGCTTGCGACACCCACCCTCAAAAAGCCTTTTTTCGATTTCTTCGGGTCTTTCTATTTCGACGTTGGGTGTGACCCGCGTCTTTGCCCGGATAGTGTTACATAAAGCCGCTGCGAAGCCCTGGTCATCCCGGTAGGAACCGACTCTCAAGGTAAGGATGTCAGTTTCGTCATCGCCTGTGGCCACCTCTATTTGATAATTAACCACCTCATCAATCCCGAGTACGGCATTTTCTATGGCCTTCGGGTAGAGGGTCACTCCCTTTACCTTCAGTCTGTGATATTTTCTTCCCAAGATCGGGCCGATGCGCACAGAGTTCCTTCCACACGGGCATGGTTCAGACACTTTAAAGGTAATGTCTCCTGTTCTGTACCTGAGCAGGGGCATACCCTCTATTTGGAGCGGCGTCAACACCAGCTCGCCTTCCTCACCGTCAGGCAGAGGTGCTCCAGTGTCATCGACGATCTCCACCACTACAAAATCAGGATGGCTGTGAAGTCCGTGATACTTGTCACATTCACAAAAGGATGTCTGGGCTTCCGTAATGCCATATGTGGAGTATATCATAGACCCATAATAGGCCCTTTCGATTAAACGGCCAAGGGCGTTAGTAGTGAAGTCTGCATTCCGGATGCTGTCTCCGATGAGTACAATCTTTTTGAGTCCCAAGTCTCTGGGCGATACCCCGTTTTCATCCATACGGCGATACATCTGCACCATGAATGACGGTACCGCGACAATCCCTGTGGGCTTCAATCGCCGCATAAGGTCGAGATGCCGGATCGTGTGCTGTGGTCCGACCCTTACCACAGAGGCTCCGCGCCTCATGATGCCGAGGTAATATGCAATCCCTGCGATAAAGAGGTTGTCACAGGTAACTGCAAGATGGAATACGTCGCCATGCTCCACGCCTGCGTAACCAAAGCTCCTCTCCTCATTGAGAGCAAGCCTGTCCAGATCTCCCTTCGTGAGCGCGACGAATGCGGGATCTCCTGTTGTACCAGTAGTGGACACGATTTCCACAATATCCCGCTGAGGTGTGGCAAGGAATGCCCAGTTGTTTCCCTGGAAATCCAACCTGTCAGTGAGGGGCAGGTCTTCTATGCGTACCAGTTTTTTTATGACCGGGGGAACCAGTCTGAGTGCATCAAATCGCTTCCGATAATAGGGAGAACGGTAGTACGCGTACTGCACAGCCTCAGCGAGAAATGCACCTTGGATATCCTCTATTTCGGCAGGAGGCAACGTGTCAATTGAGTAAAACACCTTCATTTCCTGAGCCCTATCGAGCAATATATATGCACACCCCGCTTCAGGGCACTTGCCTCTGATTCAATAAAATAGAATTCACATCTGTAAGGGGATGCGGAGCGTTGACTTCTGTGACAGAAGATGGCGCCGATGATCGCGCTTTCAGTATATTCCCCGGCAACGCAATCAGCGCCATATTGAAGCACGTCCGTCACTGAACTGGTAATGGGCAAGGTGATGCTTTCACCTCTCACATCAAATGCAATGGATATCTGTGCCGCCAGCGCATTTGGAGATGTGTAGGGAAAGAGTAAAGGGCTTGCTCCGAGTATTCCCTCCCTTAGAATGGGGGTGAAATACTCGTCCTTGATGTCTTCTATGGCGTCATCAATCCCAAGGTACACGCCAGTCCTCGAATGGCCAAAAGGGAACATCACGCGTGCATCATCAAGCGTGCTGCAGACAGCGCTGAGGGCCATCGCTTCCAGCGAGTGGACGAACCGTACTTGTCTAATCCGTCCGGCAAGCGCATTCATGTGGCTTTCCAAGCTAACGTCAATGAGTTCAGCCATTCCTGTGATGACCGTCGTCATGCCTCTCCGACCACTATGACGGAATTCTGTCCGCCGAATCCGGCAGACTCTGTCATCGCGACACTGACCGTGTGCCTTCGCGACACATTAGGCACATAATCGAGATCGCATTCGGCATCTCTCACCTCGAAGTTGATCGTGGGAGGGATCTCATGGTGACGCATTGCGAGCAGACAGCATATCAGTTCAAGAGCACCCGAGGCGCCAAAGGAGTGGCCCAGCATCGATTTGGTTGAGCTTATGGGAACTTTGTATGCCGCTCGTCCGAAGACTTTTTTTATAGCCTTTGTTTCCATGAGGTCATTATAGGGAGTGCCTGTTCCATGAGCATTGATATAATCCACGTCACATGGACTCACCTTGGCCTCTGCAAGCGCCTGACCTATGGCATCGGAAAGTCCCCTTCCTTCACGGTGAGGTCCGGTCAAGTGGTGTGCGTCGGCTCTCGATGCATAGCCGAGGATCCTGCCGTATACCCTCGCCCCTCTCCGGGTCGCGTGCCTTTCAGACTCTAGGATGACAAAAGCGGCACCTTCACCAAGTGCGAGCCCTGTCCTACGCCTATCGAAGGGTCTCACTTTTTCCTCAGTAAGGGCCTGGAGTACATGAAACCCAATGATCGCAAAATCACTCACCACATCGACACCTCCGGCGACCATAACGTCATCATGCCCCGCTGCGATTCTCCTCGCTGCAATTCCTATCGCGTCCGTTCCCGATGCGCAGGCCGTAGAGACAGTGATATGCGGCCTTCCAATGTTGACCGTGGCCGCAAGCCAGCGTACGGGGTGAGAGAGTGACTCTCGTTCGTCCTGATCCCTTAATCCTCTGGTCTCTTGTTCCATGAGCCGCTTCTCCTTCACAATCACGTTGCCTAAGACAGTGCCGATAGAAAGGCCGGCCTTTTCGCTTTCAGAAAATGATGCATCGTTAAGGGCAATGGATATCGCCTCTTCTGCAATGTAATAGAACTTGTCCTCAGAGGATATGCACACCGACTGCCCCGATGTGTCGATAGCTGCCATGAGCCACTCCCTCCCAACGTTGAGCATTGGCGCCGGGATTCTCCGTATCGCGTCCTGTCCTGAGCACAGAGCTCTCCAGACCTCCTCGACGTTGCCGAAGGGACGTAGTGGAGTGACCATCCCGATGCCGGTAACGACCACGGTGGTTTTCATAGCTTGTCGAGTCTCCAGAGCGAGGCATTGAGCATCAGCGTACTCAACTTGAATCCGACAGCATGGAATAGGTCGATAGACTCCTGCGCATCATAAAACCCGTTCCAGCCCTTACATACGCTTTCGGAGAAGTCATGGCAGAATATGCCTCGCCTCATCCAAGGATCCCTCACGTATTCTCCGGCAGTGTCAGGATAACTGTGGCTCAGGATGCCGAGAGAACCTCCGCAGTGCAGCACCCTGAATATATCCCCATATACATACTTGCGCAATTCAGGAGGGATGTAGGGATCTGCGCAGGTGAAAAAGACTATGTCGAAAACATTGTCGGGGAAGGGCAAAGGACTGCCAAATCCTTTCCATATGCCGGAGTCGACCCATGTGATGGCGTACGGATTTGGCACCTTGCATGATGCATAATGATGGAAGATGTTTTTATGATCGACAGCGATTAGCTCGCTATGCGGAGAATGTTCCTGGATGTGGAGCAGACCGAAGCCTGGTCCATAGCAGAGATCAAGCACACGGAGGTTCTGATGCCTTCCCATAAAGAGCAGTTTCACCAAAAGGGAACGGGCAAACGTGAACTCAGCATCTGCGAGGAATTCCTCCCAGGCCCACGCCATGGTATCGTCAAATCGGTATAGCGGCGGCGCACCTTTCAGAAAACCATCAGCGTGACAAAGGCACCTCTCAAAGAAGTCTACCTGTCCTTTAAAGACCTCCCTAGCCGTTTCGGACTCCTGATCGAGGAGTCCCGATTCCAGTACTCCGTTATCGCACCAAGTAAAGGTACCATCTTCCTCCCTCAATTGTCCGCATTCGCTTAAAAAATGAAGGAGGAGGCCTATCATCCGCTTTCTCGTCCTGTCTTTCACCACGTAACCGAGGTCTTGTGCTAATACCTCGACGGCCTTCCGCTCCGTGAATCTTCCTATCGATGACAGGATATCCGATATACCCATTTCATCGGTGAAGTGCAAGAGGAGTTCTGTGAGGAATCTCTGGACCAGAGAGCGGCTCAAAAGTGCCTTCGGGTTTTGGTAGAATAGGCTCGTAGTTTGTCGGCCCATACCGTTCATCTACGTTCCCGGAGTACTGGAGAGAACCAATGCGGCTGCAGCACCAAACCCATCTGCAGCACAGATCAATACTTGTGCGATGGAAGTGGGCAGATTCATGTCTGACCCGATAAACGCTTTAGGTATAGAACCATTCCGTATCACCATTGCTGCGAGTGTCACATGCCATAGCGTGGTGACTGAAAAGGCATACCCGGTGAAAGGTGCCACATTTACAACGGGGACAGTGTGAGGAAAGCCTGCAATCACAGGCACATTAGCAATCATGAGATCGACCTCGGCGATCCGCAGCCCAGCAACTTCAAGAGCCTTATGTACCACGTTCAGAAGGGCAGCCTCGGGATTGGCGGGGTAAAGTTGTGAGGCCATGCCTGACAGGTAACAATAGGGGGATGTTCTGTCAGTGCAGTCAACGCGCTCGATCACAAGGGCGGCGGCCCCTTCAGATAAAGGATCCAGTCCCAATCGTGTATAGCAGTAGAGTGAAATATGATTGAGTTCCTCGGCTGCAATAATGATCGACCTATCCACCGACCCACCATCGATCAGGTGGCTACCGAGCATAACAGCCTTCACAGCACACTCCGGCCCGCCGAGGAGCGTATGCATCGGCCCCTCAATATCAAAGCAAATTGACGTGTTTCCGGCGGGAGCGTTCAGGACCGAATCAGAAAAATGGATGGGGCTGAGGGCATCAGGCCCTTCCTTGACGAGTGAGGCATGGAAGGTTTCGCTGTAATGGAGGGATCCGTGAGTGATACCCATAACGAGTGCGCTCTTAGGCCCGAGCGGAGGTGTACATTTGGCATCGCCAAGCGCCAGAGCCGCTGCAATCAGCGTGTACTGGGATACTCTCGCTGCACGACGGAACCTTCTGCCATCGATGTAGGCATCCAGATTCAAGTCCCCAATCACACCACAACAAGTGTTGGGGGGAAGAAACTGCATGTCCAGCTTTCTGATGGCATTGAGCCCTTTTTCCATTGCACTCCAAAACTCATCCTTCCCTATGCCAATGGGTGTTACAGGACCGATACCCGTGATCCCTATTCTACCCATCAAAACTCCTTCATTACAATCGATGCATTCGCACCGCCGAAACCGAAGGAATTGGAAAGCACCGTCATTATGTTGTACATGCGAGTCTCTTTAATAATATTGAGAGCACATTCGGGATCGGGAGTCTCGAAGTTTATGTTGGGGAGAAGGGTCTTGTGCTGCAAGGAAAGGAGAGAGAGGACTGCCTCGACCGCACCGGCGCCTCCAAGTACATGCCCGATCATAGGTTTTATTGAACTGACAGGTATGTCTCTCCCCCTGTTGCCGAAGACCAATGCGATTGCCCTTGCCTCCATCACGTCGTTGTACGGAGTCCCGGTGCCATGGGCATTTATGTAGTCGACAGGGGGGCTACCCGCATTTGTCCACGCTTCCTCCATCGCTCTCGCTGCGCTCTTTCCTGTGGGCTCCGGACTCGTCAAGTGGTACGCGTCAGCCGATGCGCCGTACCCGACTATCTCGGCAATGATCGGCGCATTTCGCCCAACAGCTCTCCCGAGATCTTCAAGGATGAGTATACCCGCCCCTTCGCCGAGCACGAGCCCATCCCGGTTCTTGTCAAAAGGTCTGCAGAGATGGGGAGTTACCGACATGAGTGAATTGAAACCGGAAAAGGTGAACTCACACATGGTGTCGTACCCGCCACAGACCGCGATCTCGTAATCTCCACGGCGGATCGCGTGAAATGCGTGTCCGATCGCGGTGGTCCCTGAAGCGCACGCATCCGAGAAGATGAGGAAATCGCCTTTGAGTTGAAATTCTTTAAAAGCGTTAATCACTTGGGAGTGGGCGAGATAGTCGAAGACCAGCGAGAGTCTCGTTCTGCTGAAGCCTTTTGCGAGAACCTCTCTATGAAATGCCTGCCCGGAGAGCATACCACCGAGCGTTGTGCCAAGAGAGAGAAGGACAGGGACATCCATCATGGTAGCGAGAATGCCGGCGTCTGACAGTGCTTCCCGTATTGTATGGATCAAAAGGTGCGAAGCCCTGTCGAGTCTTTTGTTCCTGAGAATGTGCAGTGTTGCAGACGCGAAGTCCTTCGCCTCGCCGCCCTGTTTTCCCCGGTATCTCAACGAATTGAATGTTGTCAGATTGCCGATACTGGACAGTCCTTTACGTGCCTTTGCCCAGTTGGCCTCTTTCCCCACCCCATGGGCACTGATGATACCCATCCCTGTGACAACAACCTTCTTCCTCAATCTAATCGATCAGAGATTCCTCTCTCATTGTCTCCCGGAACCGGTGTAAAAGTATGACAGGAGCAATATCACAATTGCGGAGATAAGAAGAACTCCTGCAACGCCAGTGACACTGGTAAAACCGATCAGCGCACATAAGATCAGGAGATAAGCGAGTGATGTTGAAAAGAGAGATTTAAAGAAGTAAAGATCTCTCATCTTTAATGAACCTGATCTATCCTCCAGAATTTAACAATGATTCATACAGGAGATAGTCCCTATTATATCATGAAGCAATATAGGAAAAAGGAGCCGGCCCACGAATTATCCATATAATCCTGAGGCGGCCTCTGGCCGCAACCAGAGTTCTCCATTTCTACGGCCCATCACGCATTAAGAAGAATTCTACTCCAGGACTCTCGTCTCTTAACCCTCAGATCTTCTCCGCAAATCTCTCATATGTCGTGACAGAACAATCTAAAACTGTTCAGTGGAGATTAAGCACCTCCTTGATGGATGCGAACCGGAGATGTTTAAGGAGTCCCTCCACTTTTTGTTGTGTCGATCTCGTGTTGAAATAGTGCATGAATCTCCTGCTCAAGGGAAGGTCAATCTTCGGCTGCTCCACGTCAAATTCCCAGGGATGGATGTACACAAGACCGGGTATCCCTTCCCGGTTCATCTTATGAATCGTAGAAAGGATGTAGAAGTAAGGTGTCATACGTAGTGGAAGCCCGCCACTAAAAGGGATACGTTCCCAGAAAAGCCGGACAGTAGATAGAGGGAACTCCCAAATTTCCCCATATTCAGTGTTCAGTTTTGTGGGGTAACGTGGGAAGTCCCTGCTTCCCATTCTGGTCAATGGCACCATGCTCGAGTCATAGAGGATGCCCAATTTTCTCAAGACCTTTAATACCCACGGTGTTTCTTTCCTGATAGACCACTCCGGTGCCCTGAATCCTAAGACCCTTTCACACGAAATGGATGAAATGATGGCGATGGACCTCTTGACGTCTTCCTCAAATTCCTGCTCTGTCATATCGAAGATCCTTCTGTGGCAGAACCCGTGTGTTGCAATCTCGTGTCCTTCATTTCTGACCTTGAGAATGAGATCAGACTCCCTCCCTGCAATATAACCGAGGACAAAAAAAGTCGCTTTCGTGTCATATTTTCGGAGAAGATGCAATACCTTTTCGGTATTTTTCAGTATCCTGCTCTCATACGTGTCCCACTGCTGTGAATTGGAATAACGCATGACACCACATATGTGATACCAATCCTCAAGGTCGACGCTCAGGGCATTCACCATACTCGTTCAGTTGGGAGCGCAGGAAAGCTACTGGTTCAGCAATTTTTTCGCCTGCTCCCCTGCCCTGCTCCCGGGGGCAGCGGAGATTGCCTTTTCCCAGTCTGCCTTCGCTGCCGCTTTGTTGCCGAGGATATGATCTTCAAGCTCTCCGAGCCTCAATAACACATAGGCCTTCTTCTTGTCGGTGATCTCAGGGTTTGCGAGGGCTGCATCATAGGAAGCCCTCGCTGTGTCGGAGAAAGAGCGTTTGTCCTGTGGCTGGTCGGCACGAGCCGCATTCCTCGCAAGATCAAGGTAAATATCTCCTTTGAGAATAAATGCCTCAAGGTAATTGGGTTTATAAGAAAAGGCCTTCTCCAAGGCCCCGTAAATGTGCTTGTCTCTCCTGGCTCCAACAATCCAGGAATATCTCGACCACACGAGAAAGTAGTAAGCATTCCCAGCGGCAAACCCCTTCAGTAATTCTATCCTTGACTTGGCTTCCTTTGCTTTGATCCTCCACATAGGGTTGTTCGCATCCTTCAGAGCCTTGGTCTGGTCCAAAATGACGTCGATGCAAGCTATTTTATATCTAACGTCAGGACTCTCATCTGCGAGTCTTCTCATGATATCGAATGCAGCATCATACTCACCATCCTCTCTTAAATCTTCTGCTTTTTTGTACGACTCTTCATGTTGCGTCTTTAATTCCTCATAGGAGGCACCCTCACTTCCTTGTTCTGTCTTTATCTGTGTGCTTTGCTCCTCTGCAAACACACCCCTCCCTAAGACAAGACCTGCCACAAAGCACATTGAAAACACACAACGATACCAGTTCATGCACTCCTCCTTTCATCTTCTTAGTAATGCCCTCATCTCTCCATGAAAGAGAAGGGAAAATAGTGATAGCGCTCTCCCGAGGGTCGGCAATGGATCTTCCCGGGATAAAATATCATCCTTCATGCTGAAGTCAAAAAAATGCGGCCTGAGCTTGAACCTTTGAGGATTCATGATGAAATGCAGCATGTCACCAGGGATAAGCCATCGACATCTCACACCTACCTTATAGTCCCGCACCGTTTCTATATCGCCTTCCATGGCCATTCGATAAAGAAGAAAGGGGAAATCCATGCCTGACTCGATTGCGAGCGACAGGGAGCCCCAGAAACGCGGATTCACCTCAAGCAGTTTCGGTTGTCCGTTTCTCGGATCGACCTTAAACTCTACGTGCGCAACGCCTATCCACTGCAGCGACTGCAGTAACGACTCGGCGATTTCCCGTACAAGGTCATTGCGTGCGCTCTCCCGTAGCGTGCTCGGCCCACCCGAAACAGGGTATTCTCGAATGCGCCGGTAGACGAACGATGCCCTCACATGAGACTGGAAGTTCAACAGTACTCCGACACCGTAGGCCCCTCCACCGGGGGGAATACGCTCTTGCACAAGGGGAAAGGGATACTTTTGATGAACTTTTTTGTAGGAAACAAGCAGTTCCTCCTTGTTTCCCGCTCTGGCAATACCTCTTGAGCCGGAACTGGATCGGGGCTTTATAAGAACTGGGTATGCAAGATTCTGAGCGATCTTTATGAGGTGTTCACTACCGCTCGGAAAATATGTGTTCGGAATAGAAATTCCTCTCCCCATGGCATGGTTCATGACAAATGCCTTGTCATTGACCCTCTCGGCAAGGAAAGCGTTAGCGTAAGGAATTCTCGTATATCGCTCAAGTCTCTGCCGTGTCACTGATTCAGTGAGCAGTCTCTGCGTACCCCATTCCGTAGGCATTATGACATTGTAGTTGCCTTCCCGCAACTCTCTTTCAAGGTGCTCGATGAACCGCTCCTGATGCCCTGCGGGAGATGGATAGATAAATCTCTTTGTGCAATACCGCGAGAAAAGTGCAGTAGCCAGCCGCGTCTCTTCTCCTGCGGTTACATGAAGCCCTTTGCTGCCCAAAGAACGTACCGCAGCGAGGGATTTGTTCCACATGCCATCGAGAATGAGGATCCTCGCCCGATTTCCCATCATTCCACATGTTTTTTGTATCACATCTCCTCATGTACTTGGGCAGACTGCAGTGTCAGTTTCTCCAGCATACCCGGGAAATCCTGCGTATGCGTGATAGTTTTTCTGATCGTTTGTTTGAACCCTAAATTCATGGGATAGAAGAAATTCTTATATGTGTTGTTTCCCCAGAGCCTCCTGAATATCGAAAAAAAGGAAAAACACTCCTTTAAAACAAGATGGAAACCGTCGAGGAGTTTTTCGGGACTCATCAACTTCGGTAGAAACACGACATTATTCGTGTTGTAGTGCGACCAGTCGGAATCGATGATCCTGCCCTCTGAAATCATCCGTGTATAAAGTGCGGTACCAGGATAGGGTGTGAGTATGGATAAATAGCATACGTCCAACTTCGCTTTGTTGATGAACTCAAGGGTGTGTTCGAATACCCCCTCGTCATCACGATCGAATCCAAACACAAAAGATCCATCAACACCGATACCATAATCGTGCAGTTTCCGAATGACATCAATATAATTCTGGGGTTTGTTGAACGGTTTTCCTACTGTGGCGAGGTTGTCAGAAGACAGTGTCTCAAAACCTATGAGAAGTCCCATGCATCCGCTCTTCCTGCAAAGCGTGAGCATCTCGTCATCCTTTGCGATGTTCACCGAGGCCTGTCCCAGCCATTTCAGGTTGTACGGGGCGATCCTTCTCATCAGCTCGCTCGCGTGTCGTCTGCTGCTGATGATGTTGTCGTCGACGAAGAAGACCACGTTCTTGAGGATAAACCTCCCTTCGAACGGCCTCAGATTCTGGATCTCCCGTTCTACCTCATCAACAGGCCTGTTTCTGAATTTCCCTCCAAAGGAGTTCGTCACCGAGCAGAACTCGCAGTTATGAGGACATCCCCTTGTGGTTTCGATAAAGTGCACAGGCAAGTACCTTTTCCCACGGTATAAGTCCCAATTTGGCAAAAAGCGGTTCTCCAGAGAGGGGAATCCGTTTTCTTGCCGGTAGACCTGTCTCAGTGCGCCGTTCCTGAGATCATCAAAGACCTTTGGCCACAGGTCTTCAGCCTCTCCGACAATGACGCAGTCACAGTGTTGCAGGGCCTCTTCAGGCATCTTTGATACATGCATACCTCCCATAACGACCTTTATCCCTCGTTGCCTGAAGCTATCAGCTATTTCGTAAGCGCGATTCGCAGCAGGTGTCATCGCAGTGATGCCGACCAGGTCGGCATTCTGCTTTAAGTCCAGCGCTTCAACCTTTTCGTCAATGATGCTTACCTGCCAGTCAGGGGGAGTAAGCGCTGCAACCTTGAGAAGCCCGAGCGCGGGCAAGCGGAAATAGAAGTCCCCGCCGAGAAGGCTTTCCCTGGAGAGGGGAGAGATTAATAAAAGCTTATTCATAAACGATATCTCACTGTTGCAATGCCTTCACCACGACAGGGTTATTGAAGAGTTCCTCAAGTTTTTTCTTGAAAGTTTGTGGCAGCACCGTCTTTGAGTGTCCGACAATATTCAATGAACCTCCCAGATTATCTTCGCCCTTTATACTGTTCTCGGCAAGCACTTTACCGCTCTTATCGAATACTTTCAGATTCACGTCATAGTACAAACCCACATTGGCATACGCGTTACTCTTCCATTCGTACAGAGTCACCAAGATTAGGTTCTCTCCTTGAGCATTCTTAAGTTTCTCCAGAATATTATCCATACTATCAATGTGCGACACAGTAATCGGGACTGCCTTAAAACCTTTCTTTGTCAGTGATGAAACGACCGTCTGGGTTATGTCATCCGCTAAAGGACGACCACTTTCGGTAGTAACATTGAAAGGATTGCCATACCCGCCTCTTAGCAGACCTACAACATCCGGACTCTTTTTCCCTGAGAGTACGTAAGGGCGCTGATCGCTGGTTGCTACACTTATACTTTGCGTTCCAGTAGCGGCTATCTCAGCGACAGTGTTATGATAACTGTACTTCTGCCCGACTGCACATCCGCCAAACAAAACCGTCATACATAAAAAGCCCCATAAACGTAATGCTGCTAACATAAGAAACCTCCTTTAATCTAAGTGAACTGTTTTGTGTCAGAAAATAGTTCTGTTTTCTCGAATCTGCCCAGGATCAAAAGTCTGAGCAGATTTGCTGATCGCAATATCCAGACCTATTTCCCCCATATCCCTAAGGTCATTAGTTTCTCAAGCTTTGAATGTCAGTCAATCCCAAAGTCATGGAAACTCATGGAACTTACAGATGCATATTCCCCTTGTTCCAACTCGCCCTCAGGAGACAGCTCAAATATTTCATCGTTCTTCCTGCTGTATTTGAACGGAATAGTGCTCTTATACTTACCACCAGTGCTGATAGTATATCGCATGTCTTTCGCCGGTTGATACGCAAATTTCACCAACAGGAAGGATCTCGGGGTTGCCTTTGTGTAAAAGGCAGGTTTCTTATCTTTGAGACGCACAATCACCATGCTCACTACTGATTCATTGGTGAGCATCTCACCGGCGAAAAGCTCGGGAGCGACAATTAGAACTGCTGTGATAAGAAAGACTACTCCTCTGGATGATTTCATGAAGCACCTCCTTGAGACATTTCATACGCAGACGCGGATGTGGCGTTTTTACGGAACAGTTTGAAATAGGCAACCGATCCGATCTGTCTTACTGTCGCATTGAGGATGGTTCTGTCTCCGAGGCATTGCTTGCAGTGCGGGTGTGTCACTCTGAGACGGTTAAACTCCCTGACCAAACCTTGAACCATTTCCGATGACAGGTACTCTCGGAGAGAGGCATCACGGTAATTGCAGGTCGTGGTCTTGCCGTCGTAGTCAGTACAGCAAAAAACGTAGTCTCCGTTGTACAGGATCCCGAAATTGTCCTGTATGGCCGGGCAGTATCCAAAATGGGCATTAACATTCCTCACGTCAAAGTGTATCGCCCAATCACCAAGTATCCTCGTCTGAAATGTCACCCTTTCGCTGAGCCGTACGAGATTCTCTCTGTAACTCTTGGTACGGCTTATCTGTTTCAGGACGTCGTCATATCTTCTTTCCGAGACGCTTCCCTCGAGTATCCTCTTTGCCCATGCAGTAAGGTGCCCTTTGAGATCGGCAGATGTGTCCGCAATGCTCACCTCGCGGTAGACCGGGATGATAAGCCTCCTGAGTGGTGAAGAGAGAAAGCTCAGCGTGAGCGTTGTTTTCTCATCTCCTGTGAGAAAGCTCTTGACGACAGAGACGATCCTTGCCGCGTAATCCTCAAAGCGCACACCCCTTGCGCCCCTCAAGGCAAATGTATCTTCTTCAGGTGTCTGTAACGAAATGATGATCTGCCCCGCTCCTGCATGGATAATCTCATCCAACAACTTTCCATCAAGCCTGCTCCCGTTCGTGGTGAGACACGTCCTGATCCCTCTGTTGCTCGCATACGCAACAACTTCTGTGAGATGGGGATAAAGCGTTGGCTCACCCATCACGTGAAAAAGCACCAGCCTACAGAGCTTGGTTCGTCCCACATCATCAAGAATTGACTTTGCCAATTCCATGGGCATTATGCCCCTTGGTCTTGTCATTCTCGAATCGGGACAGAACTCGCATGAAAAATTGCAGATGTTTGTGAGCTCCATATGGAGCCTTCCCACAGGCACCCTGATATGTCCCATGAACTCAGCCATTCGCCTTTCTCTTTGACCATGTTTGTCTGACGTAAGGCGCTGCACCCATGACAAATATAATACTCAGCGAGATGATGAACCCCGGGCTTTTCGGCGAGAATATCGTGCTGCCGAAATACGTATACAAGAAGCTGACTGGAATCAGGGGTATCAAGCTTGCTATGTAGAAATCCTTGAAACGGATACCCGAAAGACCTGCCCAATAGCTCACGAGATCCCAGGGGACATTCACAAGCCTTAGGTACAGCACTACATTCTTGCCGCTTGTACGTGCCTTCTCCTCTGTTTCGGCGAGGTATCTGTTCTTCATAACAAGCCTCTCGATTAATGACCTGCCCATCCACCTCGCAAAGAAGAACCCGACCAAAGTCGAGAGCGCTCCGCCTATGGCAACATAGGCCGTTCCCCAGCATGCTCCGAACATGATGCCTGCAACCACGGTGAGCCCTAATGAAGGCAGGAAGAAGAGGAGGGGCTTTATCGTGCAAAGGGCTATGAAAGATACCGGGGCGAGCGGACCGGTATCTTCGACGAAGGCAGTAATCTTATGAGGGGTCATATGGGAGGACAGATGAATGCAGAGCATGATGATGGCTGCGAAGATAACGAGTCTCGTTACGAGAGACATCAGGTCAGTTGTTGCTCTGTTCTGTTCTGTTCGTGATCCAGACATCACCGGGAAGTTGCAGTCTGAAGGTTTCAGGCGAGAGGGCCGGGTTGATGCGCATGTTCGACAACTTAGTGAGAGTCTCATCGCCCTTTGGCGTCGTTACCCGAAAGCTGCGTGGCATACCAGTTCCCTCATCATAATAGATGAATACCGCTGAAAGATACCGGCTCAGCATTTTTGAGACCGGCACGAGCTTGAACACAAGACCATCTTCGGCACGGAAGACGGTGACCGTGAATTTCTTTTCCATTTCACTCAGGTTCCCGGAAAGTGCAGTCGCAAAAAAGCTGACGGTATTTCTGGCGATGATATTCTCTGAAAGGGCATAGACCTGGGCTTCCTTCACCTCGGGGTGGTAGACGGTCATCTTTTCGCCATCGATTACGGTGATGGACCTCTCTGGCCTCTCTATATCCCATCGGAGCAAGTTCGGCTTCGCCATCAGTACCATGCCTTCCACATGTACTTTCTCTTTCAGTGCCGTCATCTGCTTCTCTTGGTTGACGGAGGCGCGTATCGAGCATATCTCTCTCTGGAGCACCTTGAACTTCTCAAATATCTGTTGTTTTTCTTCAGCGGATATTTCTTGTTGACTGTTGTTCGATGCATGAATGGAAGGAACGGATGTGAACAAAAAAAACAACGATACCATAACTATGCAAAGGATAGTTCTGTTTACTTTCCGCATACTGTTCTTCAACACGGTTTCTGAATGTGTAGCCCGAATTGTAGGTACAGAACGGATACAACCTGCCATCCACCGCCGAATAGTGAACTGCACACCGCCTTATCCTCTGAAGGTCGTAATTGTAGTTGTCTCCGAAGCATCATCCACCCCACATCAGACCAGAGTGAAGTTATACCATTGGTCAGGATAGATTGTAATGTGTTTCTCCATTATTTTTACCACTTCCTCAAGTACTGTCTGTTCATGTTCCTGACTTGTCACTAAAAAGGGCCCCTCGATGATTCCTTTATATCCCTTCTGGTCCCTCACCACAAAACCAACAACGATCGGGGCTCCCGTAATCCTGCTGAGAACAAAAGGACCTCTCGGAAATGGGGTAGGTTTGTGAAAGAAGCTGGCAGTGAGAGTTTCAAGCCTGTGATCACACCTGTCAATCAGCATTGCAACGCTTTCATTGTTCCGTAATGCCTTCGCTATCTCTAAGGTTGAAAAAGGAGAGTCCCCTATCGTAATGGTAGTTACGTTGTGCAGTTCCCGGTACCACCTTCGGGCATTGTCGATTTCCATATCATCGTCCTGAAGCGTTACCACATTGGTCTTCACGCCGTATCTGCTTAAGAAAATGCCTCCCAATTCCCAATTGCCCAGATGAGCAGTCACGAGGATCAAACCTTTGTGCATCTGTACTGCGGATTGCAACTTTTCCTCACCATCAAAAAAGCCTATTGCCTCCAGAACCGATTGGCTGTCCCGACTGGTAAACCTCCCATAGTCCACAAGGTATTTGCCATAATTCCTGAACATTTTTGAGGTGAGGCCTGAGATCTCTCGTAGAGAAAGGGAGGGGAAGGCGAGTTTCAGGTTTGCGCTGCTCTTCTTGACCGCTGACCTGTAAAGCAGGTAACTCAGGTCAGCGATTAGTTGAGAGATCCTATAGGATAGGAAAGTTGGCACATATCCGATCCATCTCGTTCCCAGTTTGTACACCGTGGGAATGTTAAGGAAATGCTTGGAAAAGAAGCTTCCCCCTTTAACAGCTCCGCAAACCGGATAGTAGTGCTGTTCCTTTCAAAAAAAACGTCCAAACTATTGTCCACGCCTTGCCTCATGGCACGTTTGGAAACGCAATTCGCAGGCGCTATCATCATAATATGTTTTAAATATAAAAGTCAATCACTTGAGGTCTTCCAAATCTACCATCAAACTGAGACAAGCAGGAAAAAGAAGCAGAGTTGGGAGGTTAAAGTCTCTATTCCTGTGAAAAGCGACCTGGGGTTGAAGGAAGGGTGTCTCTTCTCGTTGACAAACAGAGAAAGGATTCCCTATAATTTTTAATTACCATATTCAGGAGGCATCGCATGTCAGAAGGTATTGTTGTTGCTACGACCCCGACTTGGGAAAGTGAGATACTTAAGAGTAAAGGTCTTGTGATGGTTGATTTCTGGGCCGTCTGGTGCGGTCCATGCAGGATAATTGCACCGACCGTGGAGGAACTGGCGAAGGAGTATGCCGGGAGGGTGAAGGTGGCAAAGTTGAATACGGATGAGAACCCCGATATCGCCAGCCGGTACAAGATCATGGGGATACCGACAGTCATGTTTTTCAAGGATGGTCAGAAGGTTGATCAGATTGTTGGTGCAGTTCCCAAGCCGCAGCTCAAGGCGAGGATTGATGCCCTCCTCACTTCCTGACAACACATTGTTCCGCGTATCCCTTTAACTAAAAAAGCGGAGCCATATGCAATAGTGAAGATCATCGTGATACCAGAGTCCGTGCTGTCGCAGGGAATATTTTGATGAAAAGAGAGGGCTTCCTCTGATGTTCGAATCGCTCAGCGAAAAGCTCGAATCGGTCTTCAAAAAACTAAGAAGCAAGGGGATACTCAAGGAAGAGGACATCGATATCGCCTTGAAAGAGGTGCGCCTCGTCCTTCTCGAGGCCGATGTCAATTTCAAGGTCGTAAAGGAATTCGTGCAGAATGTAAAGACAAAGGCCCTCGGAGAACATATACTCGAGAGCCTCACCCCGGGACAGCAGGTTATCAAAATAGTCCACGCCGAGCTATGCGAGCTCCTCGGAGGTATGAACACCAAGATACACCTTTCCCCGAACCCTCCCACTGTGATCATGATGGTCGGGCTCCATGGTTCAGGAAAGACCACGACTTCAGCGAAGCTCGCGAGGATCTTCAAGAAAGAGGGGAGGAGGCCGATGCTCGTTGCTGCCGACCTGCAGCGTCCTGCCGCTATCGATCAGTTGATTGCGCTGGGGAAGCAGCTCGATGTTCATGTCTATTCCTCCAGGGGAACCTCAAGCCCCGTGAGACTCTGTGAGGAAGCCGTCAGCGAGGCCAATCGCAGCGCCGAGGATATCGTGATAGTCGATACTGCGGGGAGGCTCCATATCGATGAAGGCCTTATGAAAGAGCTGAGTGAGATCAAAAACAGGATAAGGCCGAAGGAGGTCCTTTTTATTGCTGACGCGATGACAGGACAGGATGCCGTGAACAGTGCGAGGACCTTCAATGACCAGATAGGGATCGACGGGATCATTCTCACAAAAATGGATGGCGACGCAAGGGGAGGGGCAGCCCTCTCGATCAGGGCTGTGACAGGGAAACCGATTAAATTTATCGGTACCGGTGAGAAGATCGAAATGCTGGAGGCCTTTCATCCCGACAGGGTCGCATCAAGAATTCTCGGGATGGGAGATGTCCTGAGCCTCATCGAACAGGCCGAACAGGCCTTTGACAGGAAGGAGGCAGAGAAGCTCCAGGAAAAAATTCTCGCTGACTCCTTCACCTTTGAAGACCTGAGGGACCAGCTCAGGAAGGTAAGGAGCATGGGCCCACTCGAAAACCTCCTCGGCATGATCCCTGGTTTCAACAAGCTAAAGGACATCTCCATAGACGAACGGGAGTTCGTAAGGGTAGAGGCGATCATCAATTCTATGACAAAGGAAGAGCGAAGGAACCATTCAATCATCAACGGAAGCAGGAGGAGGCGAATTGCTCAGGGGAGCGGTACTTCCGTGAGTGATGTGAACAAGGTGATCAAGCAATACCTCGAGATGAAAAAGATGCTCAAAATGTTCAAGGGGAAAAAAGGGATCCGCCTCCCAAAGGTCCTTCCCTTCTAAACCTTTACATCTTTATATAATTGTTATAATATATCGTTCTTATAAGGGGGTGAATACTTGGTAAAGATCAGACTCACAAGGATGGGGACCCATAAAAGGCCATTCTACCGAGTGGTGGTGGCCAACGACAGGGCCCGAAGGGAAGGACCTTTCATTGAGATAATCGGGACTTATAACCCTCAGAAGGGTCCTGAGGAGACGAAGATCAACCTGGAGAGAGCAAAACATTGGTTAGAGCAAGGAGCGCAGCCTACTGATATCGCGAAGAAGCTTTTACATAGGGCCGGACTATAGATGGATCAAACTCGGATGGAGGTGGACGGTAATGAAAGGACTGGTCGAAGCTATGGCGAAATCCCTTGTTGACAGGCCTGAGGAAGTGAGTGTGAAGGAGATCGAGGGCGAGAAGACTACCGTTTTTGAACTCAGGGTAGCCCAGAGCGATCTCGGAAAGGTGATAGGGAAGCAGGGAAAGACCGCACGAGCCATGAGGACGATTCTCGGGGCTTCCGGTACAAAGGTGGGCAAGCGTTGCGTGCTCGAAATCCTTGAATAGATTAATAATAAATTGGTAACAATGGGGTTTGGGACAAAACCCTGAACCCTTTTTCGATCTCACCTCGTAAAAACATTATCTTCTCTTCGCCATGTGTGCACTCTTTTAAACCTCCTTTGATTCCGACTCTTTCTTCGGTTCGAGGGGTTCGATCTCCAGCTTGTACTGTCCCGCCGGCAGTGCCGCATCGGCTATAACATTCACGGTGATAGTGAATTCCTTTTCAATTTCCGAGATCTCCCCTCTCTTCTTGTTCATGAGGTAATTCGCACATTCAACGGGCAGGCTGCAGGTGATGGTCTTCACCCCTCCTTCCGAGGCCTTTGCATGCATCTCCCTGAAGGCAGCGATCGCGACCATCTCCCTTGTCCTCACAAGACCGGTGCCTCCGCAGTGGTCACATTTCTTATGGATCGATTCGGCATAGGGAGGCCTCATCCGCTCCCTCGTCATCTCTACCATCCCAAACTTCGAGATCCCCGTGATTTCTGCATGGGCCTTGTCCGTACTCAGGGCACCCTTCAGCCTTTCCTCAACCTGCCTCCTGTTCTTCGATGAGGTCATATCGATGAAATCGATCACAATTAGCCCGCCGATATCCCTTAGCCTGAGCTGTCTCGTAATCTCATCAGCGGCCTCGATGTTCGTCCTGAGAACCGTCGCCTCCACGTGCTCGTCCCTCCTGCTCCTTCCCGAGTTCACATCAATGGCGGTGAGGGCTTCTGTTTTATCGAACACGATATACCCCTTTGAAGGGAGGTACACATACCGCTCGTGAATCTTTGAGATCTGCTCCTCAACCTTGAACTTTGAAAAGATCGGCTTATTGTCTTTGTAATAGGTGATGTTGATCCTCCTCCAGGGGGCGGTTTTCCTGAGGAATGCCTTCATTCTCCTGAACGCCTCCTGGTCATCGACGAGTACCTCGTTGACATCGGAGGTCAGGTAATCCCTCACAGTTCTCACCGCGATGTCCTGCTCCTTGTAGATAAGCGATGGCGCCTGAGCCTCATTCGATTCAGTCTCGATGGTTTTCCAGAGCTTCCTGAGGTACTTCAGATCGTTCGATAATTCCTCAGCCGTCTTGTCACTGCAAGCGGTCCTGAGGATGAACCCCGTATGTTTCGGCAGCGGAAGGCTGTTGAAGATTTCTTTCAACCGCTCCCTGTCCTCACTTCCCGCTATTTTCCTTGAGATCCCTACCCTTTCCTGGCCCGGCATCATGACAATATATCTCCCGGGAAGCGAGATGTATGTCGTAAGGCTTGCACCCTTCGTATCCCTTGCATCCTTTTCAACTTGTACCACGAGTTCCTGCCCTTTCGAGAGCACGTCCTGTATCCTCACTCTCTTCCCCTCTTCCCTATCCTTGAAATATTTGGGCATTATTTCACGCATCTGGAGGAACCCGTGTTTCAGATGACCGAAATCCACAAAGGCAGCCTGGAGCCCAGGCTCTATTCTCGTCACAATGCCCTTGTAAATATTTCCTTTGAGATGTTCCTTTCCCATTGCCTCGATATAGAAGTCAACCAGTGTGTCCCCTTCAACGATCACCACCCTCTTTTCTTCAGAGTAGGTGGCATTGATGAGTATCCTTTTCTTCATTGATCCAGCCCTTTTTCAGACTTCATCCTCTTCATCCTCTTCATCCTTGTTTTTTGTATCCTGTTCCCGGTGCTGCAGATAGAGGGCCTCGCTCAACGGGATGTCGGGGTGCCTCACCGTAGCTTCTATCACCTCTGCGAGGGGATAATCGACGTAATGGCCTTCCGGGTACATGAGCCGCATGAACTTCCGTTTCAGGAGATAACATCGCTTCACATGACCGTTCTTATCAGGGAAGGGAATGATCACATGTTCCAGGTCCTCTTCGAGGCCATAGCGCCTTATCAGTCCATCCACTTCTTCATCCATGAGGCATATCCTCACTACCAATTTGAATAGAAATCCTGCAGCATGGAGATCTATTATACCTTAACTCAATAGTTGCAAAAATAATCTCTGTGGACAGGGCGGATGTCCCGAAAAGCCTTTATCGGCGATACCTTGAAGTATCGGAAGCCACGTTTCAAGCCTGACTGCATGATCACATCCCAGGTGAGGTATGACCATTCAAGCCAAATAAATGACATTTCATCGCCTTATAAAGGCGTTGAGGGATGTCTGCCATGTTTTTTTGCAACACAAGGTTAACAGTACATTATTGACACCTCAATCCATGAATATGTTACCCTTTTGATTCCCCCCGTTCGCTTTCATTTTTTCTCCCCATGACGATGATGAAAAAAATAAGCAACACCGCGGAGAAGAGCGAGGTTCCAGCTCCTCACCGGGCTTCTGCACTCTTCCCATAGCATACTACACAGAGGCATTGTATTTCTTCACCTCGAGCCGTACCTCATCAAGCTCCTCCTGGTCATAGCCGGAATAGAGGTACGAATAGACCGTATTGTTCGTGCAGAGCGGGTCGAGATCGTCATCGATGATTCCTCTCCTCACGAGTTCGTCCCATGAACCCGTTCCCCTGATGGGCGAAAATTCGGTGAGATGGACCCTGACACCAAGGATCTTCAGGAACCTGACACCCTCCTTTACTTCCGTGATCCCCTGATCAGGAAGACCGTACATGAGGTACACGCCGATATCCCTTCCAGGGATGTTATGTCCTTTCAGGTGAGAGACTGCACACGCTACATCCCTCTTATGAACCTTCCCTCCGGTGGCTTCCTGTCTCTGTTCATACGCCGTCTCGAGACTCAACCGTATTGTGCTGAAGTGTGTCTCTTTCATGAGGTGCGCCAGCTCTTCATCGATGAGCCTCGCATGGAGCCCGTTCGGGGTATGAAACCGTACATGGAGCCCCAACGCATGCACATCCCTGAGGATAGGTTTGATATGGTCTCCGGAATCGACGAGAAGGGCATCGTCGTAAAAGGCGAAATCACGGACACCGAGGGAATGGAGGTCGGTGATCTCCCTCAGTACCTCTTCAGGTTTCCGTTTCATGAAGACGCCGGTCAGGATCCCAGATGCGCAGTAGGTGCACCTAAATGGACATCCCTTTGTGGTGAGAAGGGGCGCATAGGGATGCGTCTCGTAGAGGCCGAGCCTGTAATAGGGATTCCCCATCCCCTTCCACTTCAGTCTGAAGCCGAAGGTGGAGAAGACAAACGTGATGCTTTCCCTTAAACTCCCCCTGTAGATGAAGTCGGCTCCGGAATATTGAGACGCATGCTCATGGTAAAGGGTTGCATAGATCCCTCCAAGTACGACAGGCACATCCCCTGCAATGTCCCTCAGAACCTCTATCGTCTTCCGAACACCGGGATACCAGTAGCCCATAGCAGAGGTCATGAGGACGATATCAAAAGGTCTGGCATCCTCAACTCTCCGCTTGAACTCATCGATACTAATTCCATAGCGTTTGTATAACCGGGGAACGCACCTCAGTATCTCCGGTTTCTCAACAGTCTCCGCCCTGAATTTCCCGGTACCGAATCTCTTGTTCGAAGAGGCATCTGTGCAATCGATAAAGGTTAACCTGGTATCGAATGCACTGAGGTACTCGGCGACCTTGAGGAGCCCCAGGGGCCTTACCCAGAAATTATAGGCAGCAAAGTCATAGATCCAGGGGTTGACGAGAAGGATATTGAGTTTCATGATTATTTTTTAAATATTAACGGTGTCAAAATAGTAACAACATTGCCGTCATTCCCGCAGTGTGTTGAGCGGGAATCCAGAGGGCTTAAAACAAGAGTGGATGCCCGATTGAAAACTTCGGGCATGACAGACAAATTGAAATGATTTTCCATTCTATTATGAGATTTAATATATACACTCCTTTGTTCTGATAGAATATCACACCGGGCACTATGGGTTACTACGAATTCATTCTCACTGCTGCTGATGAAGCGAGGGAGACCCTGATCGAAAAGGCTTTCTCCATGGGCTGCCTCGGCTGTCATGAGAAAGGCCGGTCCCTTGTCGTCCACTTCACAGATACCTGCGATATTATCAAACTCAGGGACGAATTGAGGGCCTTCAGATCATCCCTCAGGGATGCCGGTCTCTCCAGTGAGTTCTCCTTTGATTACCTCTACCTCTCGGAGAGGGACTGGAATGAGCCGTGGAAGAAGCGCTTCATCCCTATAGAGGTAGGAGAACGTCTCTCCATACTCCCGCCATGGGAGAATCGGGATGACGGCCGTATCCATGTCATCATAGACCCTGGGATGGCCTTCGGGACAGGCCACCATGAGACGACGAAGGCATGCCTCGTCCTCATCGAAAGGTTTACAAAAGAACTGAAAGGGAAAAAAGTCCTTGATGTTGGTACTGGTTCAGGAATCCTCGTTATTGCGGCCTTAAAACTGGGATATGAGGAGGGGACCGGTGTCGATATTGATCCGCTCGCCATAGACGCTGCAAAGAGGAATCTCCTCCTGAATCGAATCGGGAATGTGGAAATCCTTGAAGGGAGCATATCGGATGTGGACGGCACCTATGACCTGATCGTGGCGAACCTCATGCCGGAAATCCTTGTGAGGATCACCCATAGGATCGCCTCCCTCCTTGAAAATTCAGGAATCGCCATTTTCTCAGGGATGCTCATCGGACAGGAAAGCCTGGTGATCACCGCGATCGAAAAGGCAGGGCTCAGGGTAATCGAGATATCCGTTGACAACAGATGGGTTACGCTTGCGTCAGAAAGGCCTAAATATTGAACCTGAAGTGGATGATGTCCCCGTCCCTCACTTCATAGGTCTTGCCTTCGAGCCTCAGAAGCCCTCTCTCCCTGGCAGCGGAGAGGCTTCCTGCGGGGATGAAACTCTCGTAGTTTACAACCTCAGCCTTTATGAACCCCCTCTCCATGTCCGAATGAATCTTTCCCGATGCCCTCAGGGCATCGGTCCCCCTCGTTACCGTCCATGCCCTCACCTCATCCTCAACAACAGTGAGAAATGAGATGAGTCCGAGGAGGTCATAGGAGAGATGGATGAGCCTGTTCAGGGCCGGTTCTTCGATCCCGAGATCATCCAGAAAGGCCTTTGCCTCCCCGGCAGGGAGCTGTGCGATCTCCATCTCGATCTTTCCGCAGAGTGTGGTAACCAGGGTCTTCCCTGGGCCGCTCTTTTCCCTGAAATATCGCTCTGCTTCCTCCTGTATGTCCGAAGCCCTCTCGCTCTTGAGCAGGTCCTCACCTATATTCAACACAACCAGCTCAGGCTTTGTCGAGATGAACTGGAGCGGTTTCATCACCCGCTGTTCCTCTTCGTTGAAGCTTACGTCCCTGAGGGGTATCTCTTTTTCGAGGTACTCCCTGCATCTCAGGAGGAGCCTTTTTTCAGCTTCGTTCGGCTTTTTGCCCTTCTTTGAGGCCTCTTCGATCCTCTCAAGCCTCTTCTCCACGAACTCCAGGTCCCCGAAGACGAGTTCGAGCTCGACCGTTTCGATATCCCTTGACGGGCCGACTTCTCCAAGGGGATGGGGCACTGAATCGTCCTGAAAGGCCCTCACTACATGGACAATCGCATCCGCGTCCTTGATGAGGTCGAAGACCTTCCTGTTTTGGGAGATGTCTCCCTTTGTGAGGCCTATATAATCAATATATTCGACAGTTGCAAAGGTGGTTTTTCTGGGCTTGAAGATTTCAGAGAGTCTCTCAACCCTCGGGTCGTGAACCTTTACCACACCGATAACCGGGCCACCGCCGATAGTGGGATAGATGGTCGTCTTGTGGTGCTGTCCTGTGAGGGCATTGAAGACGGTCGTCTTGCCCGAGTTTGAGAGTCCTGTAATCGCCAGCCTCAAGAGCGCACCTACATCAACCTTCTCCCCTCGAGGGCTTTGCTCAGGGTCACCTCATCAGCAAACTCGATATCACTTCCCATGGGAAGGCCGTATGCGATCCTCGTGACTCTGACAGGCAGGGCATTGAGGAATTCCCTGATGTAGTGGGCTGTGATCTCGCCCCTTGTAGTAGGGTTTGTGGCGACGATTACTTCTGAGACAGAGCCGTTCTGGACCCTATGGAGGAGCTCATTGATCTTCAGTTTGTCTGGTGTAATCCCGTCTATGGGGGAAATCGAACCGAGGAGCACATGGTAGAGGCCGTGAAACCCCCCCGATCTCTCGATCACAAGGATGTTGCTTGGCTCCTCGACGACGCATATCCTTGTCCTGTCCCTCCCCTCATCCCTGCAGATTCCGCAGAGCTCCGAATCGGTGATACTGAAACACTGGCTGCAAAACCTTGCCTTCTCCTTCACCTCCTGTATCGCCCTCGCAATCGATTCCGCCTCTCCGACAGGCATGGTGAGGATGAAGAATGCGAGCCTCTGGGCGGTCTTTCTCCCGATGCCTGGAAGCCTTGTGAGCTCATTGATGAGGTTCTCGATGATGCCCTGTGTCATACACCCCCGAAGAGGTTTCCAAGCCCACCAATACCGGGGATCTGCAAGGCTCCTGTGAGCTTGGACATCTCCTCGGTGACCATCTGCTGTGCCAACCTCAGGGCCTCATTCGAGGCTGCAAGGATCAGGTCCTGGAGCATTTCTACGTCATCCGGGTTCACCACATCCTTCTCTATCCTTATCGAGATCAGTTCTCCCGAACCGTTTGCCACCACCGTTACCATGCCTCCACCGGCGCTTGCCTCGACGGTTTTTTTCTTCGCCTCATCCTGGACCTTCTGCATCTCCGACTGGAGCTTCTGGGCCTCGCGCATGATATTCCCAAGCATCTTCTTAGACATCTCTTCCTCCCTTTTCCTGATGTTCAATCGGTCTTATCTCTATAATCCTTCCCCCGAATAAATC
>Ga0315295_10000303_pt1 | contig 41444 bp, 28 predicted proteins | sample YL17G14_0_MG_FD_204453 | JGI IMG/M metagenome (GOLD analysis project Ga0315295, IMG submission 204453) | Sediment microbial communities from Yellowstone Lake, YNP, Wyoming, USA - YL17G14_0 | ecosystem: Environmental > Aquatic > Freshwater > Lake > Sediment | place: USA: Wyoming | collected...
GGGTCGAATGTCACGGTGGCCTTCTTGGCCTCGAGCTCCACCTTGGCATCCTTGACGCCCTTCAGGGCCTTCAGAGCGTTCGTAACTCTCATAACACAGTGGCCACAGGTCATGCCTTCAACGCTTAGCACTATTGTCTTTGTCTTTCCGAACAATGCCATGGGAACACCGGCCATGGGATGGGCCTATGGAATGAAAAAGGTTTGTGAAACGGTTTTCCCAGTTCGACACATCACCATGGAGATCGGATCACAGCGATCCCCACCCATTGAAGTAACTTTAAATACCCTGAATCGAATGGATTCTTCAAAGGGTGGTCATATGCAAATCAAAACGAACATCTGTGTGACATTCCTTGTGGTCCTCCTCCTGGCCCTGGCGCCCCTGGCGTCGGCCATCCGTGCCCCTGTCGCCCAACGGGCCCCCCCTAGTATCGATGACGGGAACACCGGCCAGGGAGCGAGCTCCCGCGCCCCGGACTTCACCCTGACGAGGGTAGGCCTGCAGCTGGCGGGAACGGGACAGGGTGCGAACATCTGGTGGGTCATAATTGTCACATCGACGGGCGGGTTCAACGGCAGGGTGGACTTCACCGTCACAGGACTACCGGCGAACACGAACCACTACTTCTATCCATCGAACGTGACCCCTCCTGCAAATGGTGCCGTGAGCATCTTCTTCAGGGTCAACACGACCGCTACGACGCCGGCCGGCTGGTTCAATGGTGTGTCCGTCACGGGTAAGAACGCATCACTGACCCATTCCGTGCCTTTCACGATCTCGGTCTCCAATGGGGCCTTCGCAACCGGTGAGATCATTCCATTTGAGGTGAATGCCGCTCCGGGGCTGACCGTCAATGTTTCGTTTCTCATCATCGGCCAAAAGGGCTGCAGCGGGAATGTGTGGTACAACAAGAACACTGACGGTGGTCTTGGGTCCACCTGGACATTCAATCCCGCCTCGCCCGCCAACCTACCGCTAAACAGCATCCTGGTGGTAAAGTTGTCCGTCGCGGTCCCCGGGGCCGCTGCGCCCGGCCGCTACAATCACCTTCTATGGATGATGCCATCATGCGCCGGTGGGGGCGGGAACGGCTTCGGCGTGGCATTCATGGTCATCGTCCACGCATCAAACTCATTCTCGCTCGACGGCCGACCATGGATCCAGACCGTCGCCTCGGGCGAGGCCACGACATTCACCTTTGACATCCAATCCTATGGGACCTTCAGCGATAATGTGAAGCTGGCCATGGAATCGGTCCTTCCCGCCGGGGTCAAGGCCACATTCGGTCCATCGACCGTCAAGCCCAAGGCAGGAGGGAAGAATACGACCACTCTTACGGTCACGACCGACAAGACGACCTTGGGGGGTATTTACCCGCTCCTGGCAAACGGTACGACCGCGACCCTAAAGGCCAATGCCACTGTATACCTCTGGGTCACAACGGACCCGGACTTCACGGTCTCGGGGACGCCCTCCTCCCAATATGTGGTACCTGGCGGGTCCGTGACCTACACAGTGGACCTGGAGTCGATCAAAGGTTTCAAGGGCAAGGTCACCCTGAGCATCCTGTCCCCGCCCAGCGGGGCCACGGTGACCCTCGGGACGAAATCCTTCGACCTCAAGGACGGGGACATCGTGAACACCAGCCTCAAGGTCACCGCCGGGGGCGCCATGGCACTAGGGGACTATGTCCTGCGCGTCGTGGCCAACAACACGACGCTCTATCACAGCACGGACCTCGGTTTGAAGGTCGTCAATACCATTCCGGCGGACTTCAACATCTCGGCGACCCCGTCGAGCATCATGGCGAACGCCTACAAGGGATACGACTTCAACGTGAAGCTGGGCAGCCTTAACAGCTTCGCGGGTGCCGTAGACCTGACCGTCGAGGGGGTCCCAACAGGCGTCAAGGCGACATTCAACGCATCGAAGGTCAATGTACCCTCGGGAGGTTCTCCGACCGCCAAGCTCACGCTCACGCCGAACGCCACGACACCGGTGGGTAGCTACTTCCTGAACATCGTTGGCCAGAACGGGACCAAGGTCCACGACGCAAAGGTCCTGTTCAGGATGCTCGAGCTCCCTGGGGTGATGATCGTCCCGACCCCCGACCCCGTATCGATACTGACCGGGTCCTGGGGCAAGGTGACCCTCCTTGTCAACAGCACGAAGGGGTTCGTGGGCAGTGTCGACTTCTCCGGGGTCGTCCTCCCCGCCGGCTTCTCTGCCACATTCACCCCTGCCAGCGTGACCGTCAACGGGACCACTAGCATGAACATCTCGGTCGCCGGCACGGTCACGCCCGGGAACTACACCCTGGACTTCGAGGGGGCCTCCGGCCCCGACCGGTTCCCGGCGAGCCTCGTCGTCAAGGTCCAGGACTTCTCCATCTCAAGTCCCAAACCCCTGAACGTGACCCTTCCCGGCGGGAAGGCCTCCTACCTGGTCTCCCTTTCAGGGAAGAACGGGTTCTCCGGCCCCGTGCCCATCTCCGTCTCGGGCCTGCCGGCGAACGTCACCGCATCCATCACGGGAAGCCCCGTCACGGTCCCCGGCTCCGCCAGCATAGAGCTCACCGTCGGTGGGAGCCTTGCCTCGGGTTCCTACGGATTCAAGGCGAAGGGCCTCGTCAAGGGTGTCACGCGCGAGGTGGCCCTGACCCTGAACATCACGGACTTCGGCGTCTCCATCGACCCGGTGTCCACGAAGGCCCTTCCGGGGACGAGCAAGATCATAAATGTCGCGGTCAGCTCGAAGGCGGGTTTCACGGGCGCGGTGGCCCTCGTGCCGACCGTCCCGGCCCCCCTGACATCCAGCCTCGGGACGTCCTCCATCGACGCACCAGGCTCCACGACACTCCAGATCGGCGTGCCATCGACCACGACCCCAGGTGTCTACAATATAAGCCTCAAGGGGACATATTCGACCTTTGCGCGGACGGCCAACGGAACGGTCACGGTCCAGGACTTCGCCCTCGGGATCGGGCCCTCCGTGGCCCTGGCCCAGAGGGGCTCCACGGCCTCGTACAATGTGACGGTCTCGGGCATAATGGGTTTCGATGGCAAGGTAGCCCTCTCGGTCATCGGGCTGCCGTCGGACACGACCGCGGCCTTCGACCCTGTCTCGATTTCCCCGTCCGTGGGCTCGATCCTGAAACTCGCTGTGGGGACTGGGGCGCCCCTCGGCAACCACACCCTGACCCTCAGGGGGACGAACGGCACCCGCCATCTGGAACTGACCTTCCACCTCTGGATCGCAGAGATCTCGCTCAAGGTCGTCCCTGCATCTCACACCCTGCTCGTCGGCGAGAAGGCGACCAGCACGATAACCATCGCCGACCCGACGGGGGTCCCGGGGCCCATCCAGATCGAGCTCAGGGACAAGCCCGTCGGGGCTAGCCTATCTTTGAACACGACCACCCTGGTATCCCACAGCTCGGCGGCCCTCGATATCGATACCGCCGGCATGGCCCCAGGTAACTACAGCCTGACGGTCGGGATCGTGGGCTCGAGCACCATGGGGGCCGTAAAGGTCTCCATCACGGTCCAGGACTACAAGGTCGTGGTGGAGCCCGTCCGGGTCAATATCATACCGGGCCAGACGATCACGGCGAAGGTATCGATCGGCCCAGCGAACGGTTTCGCGAGGATGGTCAACCTCACCCTCGCCCTCGCCCCGTCGGGAGCGGCCAAACCGCCCGAGGTAACGCTCGGGTCCGAGGGGATCGCACCAGGCACGGATGCCCTGATCAAAGTGAAGGCCGTAGCGGACACGACCCCGGGCACCTACATTGCGAACATCGACAGCACCTCCCCGGCAAAGCGGTCGGCGAGCCTTACAATAGCGGTCACGACCATCCCAGAGAAAGGTTTCACCTTCACAGTGACGCCTCCGCTCCTCGAGGTGAAGGCCGGGAAGAGCGGGACCTACACAGTGGCGTTGAACGGGACCGGGAACTTCGCAGACAAGGTTTACTTCTCGGTGTCGGGATTGCCGGCCGGGGCCGTGCCTAACTTCAGCGCCCAGTGGCCCACGCCACCGGCCACGGTGACCCTGCGTATCGATACCTTGAAGACCACGGCGCCTGGTGAATACAACCTGACCGTGACCGGGCAATCGGGGACCCTGTCCATGAGCAAGAGCGTCGTCCTGAAGGTGACCAAGCAGAAGACCCCGACGCCCACCAACCTGGTATCCCAGTACTCGCTCCTGCCGTTCATTGTGGCCGGGGTCGCTGCCGCGTGCATCGTCGCCGGGTTCCTGGTCTGGAGGCGGCGCAAGGGCAAGGCCCCGGTCCCGCAACAAGGGCCCGTGGCCCAGATCCCCCAGGAGGACCTCGAGCAAGGGCCTCCGGCCTCACCGGAAGCCCCGCCCGCCCCGCCGACACCAAAGGGCGGCCTTTCCGGGCCTTCGAGCGCCGATGGGCCACCGAAACCTTAAGCAATGGCCCCCGGCTATCAGAGGGACAGCGATCGGATAGCGCTCAGCATCAATGAAATAGCCCGAACGGTTCGGTGAGCTGCATGAACAAGAGAGCTTTTCACAGGGATGAAATGTAAAGAAAAAGTCAGTTCTGAGGGGATAAAGGGATGGCCGGTAAAAGGCCCGACCATCCCTTCGGTTCCGGCCCTACACCGGGCCCATTTCCTTCTTGTAGGCCGCGGCGAGCTTCTCGCCCCAGTTGTCGATGGGGGCGAGCTTGCCGAGGAAGAACCTCAGGACCGGCGGCTCGTAGGTGAACTTGAGGCCCTTTATGAGCTTCTTGTTCTTGTGTAGCCAGGTCAGTCTGTCGATGGCATACTCGATCTGGGACTGGCTGTAGACCCTGCGTGGGCAGGCCAGCCTGCAAAGCTCCAGCTCGGACATCCTCTCCACGCCGTCCGGGGTGCGGTCCATGGAGACCGTGCCGCGTTCCATGCTGCGTATGCCCGATGCGATGTAAAGGGCCGCGCAGAGCGCGCCCGCCGGGTACTCATTGTGGGGCACGTGCGGCAGGAACTTGCCAGCATCCACATGTATGCCGAGCCCGCCCGGGGGCGTGACGACCGGTACACCGGCCGCAACAAGCTTGTCTATGCCGAACTTGATCTGCCGGACCGTTGCGCCTGCGAGATCGGGGTCGACCATCTCGCGTATGCCGACGGCCATCATGCCGACCTCACGCTGGGACATGCCGCCGTAGGTGAAGAAGCCCTCGTAGACAGGGAGCCAGGGCTTGATCTTGAGGAATATCTCCTCGTTGTTGGTTGCGATGCAGCCGCCGCGCACGCAGGTGTTCTTCCGCCCGCTCATGTAGTAGAGGTCGGGCACGCTGCACATCTCCTTGACTATCTGCGCGACGGTCTTGTTCTCGTAGCCCTTCTCGCGCTCCCGTATCATGTAGGCGTTCTCGCACATGAGCGAGCCGTCGAGGACCATCATGATCTTGTTCTTCACGCATATCTCCTTGATCTCCTTCAGGTTGGCCATCGAGAAAGGCTGGCCGCCCATGAGGTTCGTCGTGGCCTCCATCCTGACGAAGGCGATCTTCTTCGCGCCGTTCTTCTTGATGATGGCGTTGAGCTTCTCCGGGTCCATCTCGCCCTTGAAGGGATACTTGGACGCGGTGTTCATGGCCTCGTCCTTGTAGATCTCGGGCATCGTGCACTGGAGTATCTCGATGTGGGCCCTCGTGGTCGTGAAGTGGAAGTTCGTGGGAACTATGTCGCCGGGCTTCGAGAAGACCTTAGGGATCAGGTGCTCGGCCGCGCGCCCCTGGTGGACGTTCATGACGTACTTCAACCCCAGGACGTCCTGCACCGCCTTCTCGAACTCGTAGAAGGTCATGCTTCCTGCATAGCAGTCGTCGGAGTTCATCCACGCAGCGAGCTGGTTGTCGCTCATGGCGTTGACGCCGCTATCTGTCAGCATGTCCAAGAAGATCACGTTGGACTTCATGAGGAAGGTGTTATAGCCGCCCTCCTCTATGGCCTTGAGCCTGTCCGCAACTGGCACAAGGTTGATCTTTTGGACTATTCGGGTCTTCCACATTTCCACAGGTAATTCTCTACCATCGGATAGCTTCATAACAAGTCTCCCCTCGGCCTCCCGATTGTGGTCATCGTACATAAACCTTATGTATTATTAGAGGAGAAATGGTATGTTTTTTTTATCCGTTTTAACGCCGAGAAATGGGGATTTTTTTTTAGGCGCGCGGACCGGCATATCTGCATGGCGCACGCATATATAACCAGAAGAAGTATATTGGTCAAATGATAAAATCAGGGCGGGCCATTTGCTAGTAGGCACGGTGACCTGATGCGAGGAAGGACCTTCGGAAAGAAAGCCGCCTTTGCAAGATGGGCCCTTCTCCTTGCGATCGCGTACATTGTCATTATCTTCCTCCCATTGCTCGTCCCGCATGTGGGCCCGATCAGCACACCGTTCTCCCGGACAGCATCAGCCGCCCCCGCCGCACCTGACTGGGCCCTCATGGACACGGATGGGAAGAACTGGACCCTCCACCAGTGGCAGGGGAGGGAGGTTGTGTTCATCAACCTCATGGCCGTTTCCTGGGACGCATCTGTGAACACCACCGAGAACATGAAGGCCCTCTACACGATCTACAAGGATAGGACCTTCTTCATCAGCGTGGACATCCAGACCTCTTCCGAAACGATACAGAATCTGGTCAGGTTCAAACAGGACAAATCGGTGCCCTGGGCCATGGCAATGGATAATGATTCGCTCTCAACGAAATACTCCGCCATCGGGACCAACAAGGTCGTCATCGTCGATGGCAAGGGCGGCCTGGCCTATCAGAGCACGGGCGTCATCGATAAGGCCACGCTCGAGAACCAGCTCAGTACCATCATCGATAAGACCCTTAGGCCCAGGGCCCCGGACTTCAATCTCACGGACACGGATGGCAAGAACTGGACCCTCCGGCAGTGGCAGGACAAGAAGGTTGTCCTCATCGACCTCATGGCCATCAACTGCGAGTCATGCAAGCTCGTCACGCAGAACATCAAGGACATCTATGCCGATTACAAGGACAGGGTCTTCGTCATCAGCGTAGATGTGTGGAACAAAATCGACAGCGTCTCGGCCCTCAAGAAATTCAAGTCCGACGAATCCATCCCGTGGCCCATGGCCCTGGACACGGACAAAGTGATAACAAAGTACAACGCCGATGTGATCGCCAAGGTCGTCATCGTGGATTCATACGGCTACGTCGTCTACATGAACACGGGTGTGACGGACAAAGGCACCCTGAAGGACAGGCTGGACAAGGCCATAGCCGGGAGCCTCAGGCCCATAACCGTGAACCCCGTGAGCCTCTGGGCCTTGGCCATCACCGCCGGTTTCGCGTCCTTCTTCTCGCCGTGCGCGTTCCCGATGTTCCCGGGCTATATGGCATTCTACTTCAAGAAGAACCTGGAACAGAAGGAGAAGAAGCTCAACGTCGGCAAGGCCGCGGCCAGCGGGACCGTTTCGGCCCTGGGGATAATAATGGTATACCTGATAATCGGCGGGCTCGTCCTCCTCGTCGGCCAGGCCATCAACCCGTACTTCTCCAAGCTCCAGTTGGTCATAGGCATCATCCTGCTGTTCCTGGGCGCCCTCATGATGACGAGCATCCAGTACGACAGGATCGTTGCCCCGTTCAGGAGGGCCTTCGGCGGCATCGGCAAGGGAAAGGTCAACCCCGACGGGACCAAGAAGGACACTGGGTTCTACTCGGGGCTCTTCTTGTACGGAGCAGGCTATGGCGGGGCCGCAGCGGCATGTACCCTGCCGGTCTTCCTCGCGGTCATCATCGGCGGCTTCGCCACCGGCAGCGTCCTCTTCGGCCTGTTCCTGCTGCTGCTCTACACGTTCATCGCGGCCATCCTCATGGTGATCGTGACCGTGGCCATAGCCGTCGTGGGACACCAAGCGGTGCAGAAGTTGGCGAAGTACACGAACGCGATCAAGAAGATCAGCGGTCTGGTGCTGCTGATAGCAGGTGTGTACCTTATCCTGTTCTGGCTCGCGGCCAGTCGCTATATCAACATCCCCGGGCTCTCTTGAGACGATATTGGCAGGAACCCGGCTTAAAACGGTGTACCATAAATATCTTTAATCAATTCCTATTATTATTTCATGGACCACATAATTAAAAATACCCAGAGGTATAGGGAAGTGGACACCCCAGACCCCCCAGGCCACATGGAGGGAAAGAGATGAACATGCGCACCGTCTTCGCCGTCGTCGCCGTCCTCCTGTTAGTCGCACCGTCGGCCATCGCCCTCGGCAGGCCCTTCAGGGACCAGGAGCTGAACGGCATGGTGGTGGAGAACGCCCCCGTCCTGGACCGTCTTCTCGAGGACAAGCTCTTGGCCGCAGGCCCCGACGACAACATCGGTGTCGTGGTCCAGTTCAGGGACGGCCCAAGCGCGGATGACAATAACTTCATGGAGGCCATCGGGCTCACGGTCCACAGGACCTACACGGCCATCCCGGGGGTCTTCGCGACCGGCCCCAAGGAGGCCGTTGTCAGGCTGTCCGATTGGCCCAGGACCCACTGGATGGAGTACAACGAGCAGATGCAGCTCCTCATGAACGGGACCACCACCGTCATTAACGCCACCAAGGTCTGGAACACGGCCCCCATGGACATCACGGGCCGCTTGGGCCAACCCATCGACGGCACCGGCGTGACCGTGGCCCTGGTGGACACGGGCATAGACGCTGGCCACCCGGACCTGGATTACAAAGAAAAGGTCATCATCAACCTCAAGTCCGACCTGAACGGGTCCTTCAGCGAGGCCGAGGACGCTGACTCGGGCAGCGGCCACGGGACCCACTGCGCCGGGACCATCGGCGGCAACGGGGACGCCTCGGCCGAGGCTCGGCGCGGTGTCGCCCCCGGGGCCAGGATCATAGGCATCAGCACCGGCGAGCACTTCCTGCAGAACGTGGTCGGGGCCCTGGACTGGGTATACCAGCACAGCAAGCCCTACAACAACCCCTACAACATCCGAGTGGTCAGCAACTCCTGGGGCAGCGGGGGCGGCGAGTACAGCCCGAACGACGCCGTCACCGTCGTAGCGAACAAGATGATCTACGAGAACGATGTCAACGTCATCTTCGCCGCCGGGAACTCCGGCGGGACCGGCACCGACATCCAGACCTCCACATACGGGAACACCCCGGGCATAATAGAGGTCGCCGCGGCCCTGCACGACGGTGGCGGCCTGGCATCCTTCAGTTCCAGAGGCGAGGCTGACAAGAACCAGACCTGGCCCAACGTCGCGGCCCCGGGCTACCACATCTGGGCCACCGAGGCCCGCCTGACGCAGATAACCGCCGAGACCAGCCTCCTGACCCCCGCCGACCGCCAGGATGCGTACTACATGTCCATCAGTGGCACATCCATGGCCACGCCCCATGTGTCCGGCGCCGTGGCCCTTTTGTGGCAGGCCTGCCCGCACCTGAGGGTGACGAACGTCTCCGAGAACTCCATGAACATGAACGCCTCATACTTCCAGAACCCGATGACCAAGATAACCGAGGCCGAGTGGATACTCGAGGCCACGGCGAACTACATGGAACCCACACCCTCCAACGGCATCCCGCAGAACTACAGCATCAGCCCGAGCCGGTTCAACCACAAGTACGATTTCGCTCAGGGCTATGGGTTCATCAACCTGGAGAAGGCCGTCCAGGTGGCCCTTGTTCTCGAGGACCTTCGGAGCAAAGACATTGGCGCCTCGGTCTTCGACGCCTACAGGGCCGTCATGCTGAACCCGGTCTGGCCGGACGGCCTCGCGCAGACCATCAACGTCACGAGGGAGACGGACTCCTTAAAGACCAACTGGAAGGGCGAGTGGGGCTATCTGGCCGACCAGAGGAACTCACTAGTAACACATCACGAGCGCCATGTCTACATCCCGAACGGGACCAAGAAGGTCATCATCGACCTGAACTACAACCCATCCAAGACCCAGGCCTGGACCATCGGCATGCTCCAGGTCAAGGTGGACGCCAACCAGGACGGCTCCATCGACTGGAGCGGCAAGGGCGGCTTCTCGAACCAGGGCGTCAAGCACGACGAGGTGGACGCCTCCGCCATAGGCAAGACCGGGGCGGTCTGGGACTTCTACGTGACCGGGGAATTCGTCCAGCTGCCGGGGAGACATAGGAATCCCGTCCTGAACAACCAGTACACAGAGATCCTCATCGAGTATAATCTAGGCGTCAAGCTGATACTTGCGACCTCCGGCGACAACACCACCTTCGTGCCACCCGTGGACATCCATGCGGCCTACGCACAATGGGACTTCGGGGACCCCACTGGCGGATCCAACGGGACGATAACGATGGAGCGCTACGTTTACAATTACTCGCGCATCATCCTCGTCGCACCTCCCATGAAACCCGTGAAGTTCAGCACCGAGTTCCCGTGGTGGCTCGTGGCCCTCATACTGGTCTTTGTCGCCATGGCCGTGTGCGTCCATCTACTGAGAAGGCGCGGGATCTACATCCCGTTCTGGTTGTTCAGAAGGAGATCGCGGATAACTGGAACCGTCACGCACATAAAGGGGAAGTGACCCGGGGGCCACCTCCCTGATGCTTACTTCTTTCTTCGTACCTTCCTGCCGATGAAGGCCAGACCCGCGACCGCGATGGCCGCGAAGACCAGCCCGCCCTCGAAGGTTGGCAGGAACTTGCCGCCGTCCGGGGGCTGGGGATCCGCATTGCACTTGTTGGCCCACCAGTAGAACCCGACGGCCGTGCATGAAGCCTTGTCCGTGTACTTGTCCGGCGTCCCCTTCTGTTCGTTGCACTTGTTGGCCCACCAGAAGTGCCCGGCGCCCTCGCAGCTCGGCTTGTCCGTGAAGTCCGAGGCCTGCTGGGCCTTTGAATGGCAGGTCGCGTTCCACCAGAAATAGCCGGCCTTCTTGCAGTCGGTCTCGGTCGTGATGTTGGCCGGGTCCACGGGCCCAGTTGTACCAATGGTGATTGGCGGGATGGCATAGATCTTCTCGGCCCCCGACTGGGCCTCTGCCGAGACGTTGAGATGTATGATGTTCCCGGTGGTCCATGCCGCGTCGCTCGCATCGACCTCATAGTAACTATCCTTGTTCTCGTCCGTCATGGTCTTCGGGGACCCGCACATGGCTACCGGCTTCTCCCAGCAATTGAGGAGCCTGACGACCGTTATGTTCTCGGTGGCGGTTACCTTGGCCTTGACATGGATCTTGTCCCCTTCCTTTGGGAACGCGGGCGTATATGTCACGTCCGAGATTGTGATGTCGGCCATGACGATCGGCATCGAAGCAAGGATGGTCATGATGACCATGGCGGCCACAAGGAGCTTGACCTTCATTGAACCACCGTCGGGCCGTTGTCCGGCCTCATTGATTCGTATATCACTCCTTTTAATAAATGTTATGGGCCTAAATGCCGGGCCGTCTATCAGTTATGCCCTATCCTTCCCTGACCTTGTAGAGCTTCAGCAGGAGCGAGTTGCTCACGACGGAGACCGAGCTCATGGCCATGGCGAAGGCCGCCAGGGCCGGCGGGAGCTGGATGCCGAAGCCCGGATAGAGGATGCCCATGGCGATGGGTATCCCGATGACGTTGTAGAAGAGCGCCCAGAACATGTTCTGCTTGATCTTGCCCATGGTCCTCCGGCTCAGCTCGATGCTCGCCGGCACGTCCATCAGGTCGTTCCGCATAAGGACGATGTCCCCGGCCTCGGCAGCAACGTCCGTCCCGCTGCTCATGGCGATGCCCACCTCGGCCTGGGCCAGCGCCGGGGCATCGTTTATGCCATCACCGACCATGGCGACCTTGAGCCCCTTCTTCTGGAGCTTCCGGACCTCTTGGGCCTTGTCCTCCGGGAGGACCTCGGATAGTACCTCGTCGATGCCGACCTTCTTCGCTATGGCCTTGGCCGTGCGCTCGTTGTCCCCGGTCATCATGATGACCTTGAGGCCCGTGTCCTTGAGCCTCTTGATGGCCGCCTTGGACGTCGGCTTGGGGGCGTCGGCCACGGCCAAGAGCCCGATGGCCTTGCCTTCCAGGGCCACGAACACGACGGTATTGGCCTCGGCCTCGAGGCGTTCACGTTCATCTTTCAAGGCCGATAGATCGACCTTCCGCTCGTCCATCATGCGTGCATTCCCGACAGCGATGGCCTTGCCTTCCACTTTGCCAACTACACCTTTCCCGGGCAGCGCCTCGAAACCGTCGACCTTGGCCAAGGCCAGGTCGGTTGCCTTGGCGTGCTTGACCAAGGCCTCGGCAATATGATGCTCGGAGCCGGCCTCCAACGAGGCCGCGAGCCTTAAGAGCTCCTTCTCATCGGTCCCTTTTACGGGCACCAGGGCCGTGACCTCGGGCTGGCCCTTCGTGATGGTCCCCGTCTTGTCCAGGACCACTGCGTTCACGTCCAGCACGGTCTCTAACGGCTCCCCGCCCTTGATCAGGATCCCGTACTCGGCGCCCTTGCCGGTCCCGACCATGATGGCCGTCGGCGTCGCGAGGCCGAGCGCGCACGGGCACGCTATGACCAGGACCGCGACCATGGTGATGAGCGAGAATATGAAGGGGCCGTTCGGGCCCACATCCCAGAACCTGCTCCCGACGAAGAACCAGAACAGGAAAGCGATGAGAGCCAAACTGACGACCATGGGCACGAACCACGCGGACACGCGGTCGGCATACCTCTGGATGGGCGCCTTGGAGCCCTGGGCCTCCTCGACGAGCCTAATGATCTGGGCCAGGACCGTGTCCTTGCCGATCTTCTTGGCCTCGAACCGCAGGAGGCCGTTCTTGTTTATGGTCGCCCCGATGACATTGTCCCCTGCCCGCTTGCGGACCGGGATGCTCTCGCCCGTGATCATGGATTCGTCGACCTCGGAGGTCCCGTCCTTCACGACCCCGTCGACGGGTATCTTCTCGCCGGGCCTCACGGCCACCATATCTCCGACCTGGACCTCCTCGATGAGGACCTCGAGCTCCTTGCCGTCCCGGACCACATGGGCGCTCTTTGCCTGGAGCCCCATGAGCTTCTTTATGGCCTCGGAGGTACGGCCCTTGGCCATGGCCTCGAGGAGCTTCCCTAGTATGATGAAGGTGATGAGCAATGATGCGGTCTCGAAGTAGACCATTTCGCCAAGGGCCGGGTCCAACATCACGGCCACGCTGTAGAAATAGGCCGCCGAGGTCCCCAATGCCACAAGGACGTCCATGTTGGCCATGCGGTTCCTGAGCGCACGGAAGGACCCTATATAGAACCTGTAGCCGACGCCGAACTGGACCGGCGTTGTGAGAACGAACTGCAGGTAATGGTTCTCCAGAATCTCTGGGATGAACGGCAGGTACATCCGCATGCCGCCTAGGAAGACCGGTATCGTCAGCACGATGGATATCGCGAGCAGGATCTTGTTGCGCCCGATCTCCATCTGCAGCGGGCTGAGGCCGGACTCCTCCTCGAGGACCTTATAGCCCGCCTTGGCGACGGCCCGTTTCAGGTCGTCGACCGTGACCTTCCCATGCTCGAACTCGACATAGGCCGTTTCGGTGGCGAGGTTGACCGTCACTTTCGTGACGCCCTTGACCTTGTTTAGGGCCTTTTCCACAGCGGTCACGCAATTCGCGCAGGTCATGCCGGCAACCTTCAGCCTGACAGTGTCGGCTGCCACGCCATATCCAGCCTTCTCGATAGCTTTGACGAGGTCCTTGGGATCGGCCTTGTCCGAATCGAACTTGACCGTTGCGCTCTCCAGGGATAGGTTCACCACGGCCTGCTCGACACCATCCACTTTCTTGAGGGCCCTCTCGATGGAAAGTGCACAGTTGGCGCAGGTCATCCCGGTGACCTTGTATTCCTTCTCCTCGACCACCATGGTGTCTCCGAACACAATATAGAGGTCCATCGCTTAAATGATTTATCATCATAGACCTCTAGGAAACCATGTGGTCGAACAAAACGAAAAAGGATATATCCAATCTATGTACATCTGATGGGCGTGAAGGCCGGCAAAGTATCCAGGCGAGGCATCTTGCTTTCGTTCATGATTATTATAGTGCTCCTCCTGCCGCCCTTCATCAATGTTCCAACTGGGAATCTCGTGGAGGCCGCGACCATGGATTGGGGCTCGATGAAAGAGGTCACGGACCCTCTAGACTACCACAAGAACAACGTTGGGAACCTCATAGGGTATCTGGACCAGAAGGCCACGACCGCGGTCTTCAATGGCAGGATGTACGTCGCATGGGAGACATCCGAACGCAACAATGTCGGCACGATGATCTATGTCCGGTCGATGAAGGACGATGACTGGGGGCCCATCTCGGCCGTCGCCGGCGTCGAGGACGGTGTTATTGATAACGAGCCGGCCATGGCGGTCTTCAACGGGAACCTCTACCTGGCATGGCAGCACTCTGGCGGGGATGACACGGACATCATGTGCAAGGAGCTGTCGGGAGATACCTGGTCCGACTGCGGGTATGTGAGCCCGCAATATAACTATGGGATAGATTCATTGCCATCGCTCATTGCCTACAAGGGCTACCTCTATGCCGTTTGGTCCACGCGAAGCACGACCACAGGCAAGGACCCGAACGGGGACGTGGTCATAAGGCACTATGACGGCGTGGAATGGTCCGACAACATCACCATCGTCAACCGTTTTCCTGTCAACGGCTACGACGACCAGGCAAAGTTGGCGGTCTACAATGACAATCTCGTCGTGACCTGGGTCACGAGGGACGACAAGATAAAGTCCGGTAACAACATAGACATAGTCCTCCGCGAGTTCGACGGCGAGAACTGGGGCTTGTTCCACGCGGTCTCACCGCCGGGAGGTCCGAATGACGATTGCTCCTATCCGTCGGTGGCGGTCTACAGCGGCAAGCTTTACATTGCCTGGCAGGCCCCTGGCACCGCCCCCCAATTCACGAACATCGACGTTACGTCCTGGGACGGCCATCAGATCGATGACCACCAGAGCGTGACACCGAAAAGCCATGCCAACAACGAGCACCCGTCAGCAAAGGTCTTCAGGGAGGCCCTTTACATCGCTTGGAACTCGAACGATCTCAACTTCACACAGGGTTCCAACGATAACATCGCGATCGCTTATTTCAATGGGAACGAATGGTCCGCGCCCGAGCAGGTCTCGCCGTTCTCCATGGTGGGCGAATATGCCACGGTGAACCGGTTCCCCTTGCTGGAATCCTATCATGGGGGCCTCTACGCGATCTGGGAATATGACGACCAACGGCCCTCCGCTAAGGTGTTGGACGCGGCCGACCTGATGTACAGGAGGTATCCCCCCGAGAGCTCGAAGATCGACCTGCTCACGGTATCGCTCATCGTCATCATCGTCATCCTTGTGACCATCTTCATCGTAGCTTGGACCATCGGCACGAAGCGGACAAAGCGCGAGAAGAAGTACCTTGACAGGATGAGGCGCAAGGAGCTCAGGAAGGAACCGGACGCGTTCATCGTACGGAAGCGGGGCGGCCGCAAGGGTAAGCGCCGCAAGAAGAAGTTCAGCTGAACTGCGCTATGATGCCCTTCACCTTCTCGACGAAGAACCTGGCCTCTTTCTCGGTGTTGTACAAGTAGAGGCTGGCCCTGGCGGAGCCGGCTATCTTGTGCGCGTCGAACCAGCTGTGTACGCAGTGCATGCCCGACCGTATCATGATGTTGGCCGTCTCGTCGAGTATCATGGCGATGTCATGGGGGTCGACGATGTCAAGGCGGAAGGGGAAGACGCCGCTCCTTAGCCGCCAGTCCTTTGGCCCGATGATCGTGAGGCCCTTCTCGTCCTTGAGGCCCTCGGTGATGATCCTGTTCAGCCTCCCCTCATGGGCCTCGATCTCCTCCTTGCCGACACGAGTTATGTACTTCAAGGCCTCGGTGGCCCCTATGATGCCGCTGTAGTTCTGCAGGCCGGCCTCGAACCTCATGGGCGGGTTCTGGAAGCGCGTGTTGCACAAGGTCGTGCTCTCGACGGTCTCTCCGCCGACGATAAAGGGCCTTAACTTCCGAAGCAGGTCGTACTTGCCGTAAAGTGTCCCGACCCCCGTCGGCCCTAGGCACTTGTGTATGGACATGGCGAAGAAGTCCACATCGAGCTTCTTGAGGTCCACTTGTTTATGAGGGGCGCTCTGGGCCCCATCCAGGAGGACCTTGGCCCCGTGGTCGTGGGCTATCTCGATGATATCCTTGACGGGGAGGGTATATCCATCGAGGTTGGATGTATGCACCATGCTGACGAGCTTGACATCCTTTCCCAACATCTTTTTGAAGGCCTCGATGTCGAAGGTGTAATCGCCCTTCGACGGGACGGTCTCGTGCTTGATGCTGAACCGGTCCCTTGCTACGTGCCACGGGACCAGGTTCGAGTTGTGCTCCCGGTCCGTCGTGAGGACCCGATCGCCTTTCTTCCAGTCCAGGGAATACGCGACTATATTAATGGCCTCGGTCGTGTTCTTTGTAAAGACGATCTCACGGTCCTCATTGGCGTGGAGGAACTCCTTCACCACATGGCGCGATTCCTCCATCCTGACCGTGACCTTGTTGCTCAGCTTGTGCACCGAGCGCCCGCCGCACGCAGGGAAGTTGTAATAGTAATCGTTCATGGCCTCGATGACCTGGATGGGCTTCAGGGTCATGCAGGCATTGTCGAAATAGACGATGGGCATGCCCCCGACCTCCTTCTGGAGTATCGGGAAGTCCTTTCTGATTGTCTCCACGTCCATAGCGTCACCGTCAACGGATGGGCCAAGATTGTCTTTGTATATTAATACATTTTTGGAGCCCTGCGGCCTTGGTCCAACATCAATCTAGAAAAGATTGCACAAAATACTATATATATCATATAGTAAAATACAACGATGGACATCATGAGCGGTCACGGACGATCCAAACGAATCTTGGCCTTGTTACTGCTGCTCGTGTTCGTACTAGGCCCGACCCTCCAGGCCGTCGGTGATTGTCATGTCCATCATGGCGAAGGAGCAGCCGACGTCGGTCCGTCCTTCATGCCGCCCCAGGACCCGAAGAAGGCGATGAAAGAACCGACCTATTCGGTCCCGCCAGGACCGTTATCCAGGACCATCCAACCCCGTACCACTGGTACGGCGAAGGTCTTGATAATCCCGGTGCAATTCAAGGATGTCGCCCATTGGGGAGGCAACAACGTCAGCTCACTGAGCAACAGGACCTTCTCGGATGACCCGAGCATGCTGAGCCTGAACGATTATCTCAAGGAGTGCTCCGGCGGGAAGTTCAACATTACCGGAAATGTCACCCCGTGGGTCAACAGCTCCTATAACATGTCGTACTATGGGGCGGACGGCACATACATCGATGATCTCAACGGCCCGATATATCGGCTTGTGACAGAGGCCGTGATGTTGGCGGACAGTTACGTGGATTTCTCCAAGTTCGATGCCGACAAGGATGGGGTCGTGGACCACCTCATCGTCGTCCATGCGGGCCAGGCCCAGGAAGGATGGGGTGGTGGCAAGAACGACATATGGTCCCACCACTGGGCCGTGCTCAACACGAACCTCAAGGTCGACGGTGTCCAGGTCTATCCCTACAGCATGGTCTCGGAGTACTCGCCGGTAGGGACCTGGGCCCACGAGTTCGGGCACGACCTCGGCCTCCCGGACCTCTACGATATAGATGGCTCGTCCCAGGGCGTCGGCCGCTGGGACGTCATGGGCTCGGGTTCATGGAACGGTGGTGGCAGGTATCCGGCCCATTACAGCGCGTGGTCGAAGACCAAGCTCGGCTGGGTCTCGCCGATCGACATCATAGGGCCCATGGCGAACATGACCATGAACAGCGTCGAGAAGGGCGGGCCCGTCTACCGCCTCAAGATCGGTGACCCTGCGAACTCCAAGGAATATTTCCTCCTCGAGAACCGCCAGAGAATCGGCTTCGACCAGAAGTTGCCCGGCGACGGGCTGTTGATCTGGCATGTGGACGATTCCCAGACCTCGAACACTTATGACGACCACAGGCTCGTGGACCTGGAGGAATCGGACGAGGCCTCCAATGGCGACACCCCCTCCGATATCGGTGACCCGTGGGCGAACAGCACCGAGGGTTTCTGGACCTACTCGGTCCCTAGCGCTAATTCCTACGATGGCGAAACATCGGGCTGGACCGTCGAGAAGATAGGGCCGTCGCGGCCCCAGATGGTCCTGACCGTCAATATCATAGCGAACGATGTAGGGGTCGCGTTCCTGGACTTCAACCGCTACAGCCAGTTGAAGGACGTTGTGTACATCGATGCCCATGTCTTCAACTTCGGCACCATCGACCAGACCGATGTCAAGGTCGAGGCCATCGTCAGCCAGGGCTCGACCGTCGTATACTCGTTCGACAAGGTCGTCCCGTTCCTGAAGTCCAAGAACGGGCAGGTCGTCAGGTTCAACTTCACGCCCTCGGCCCAGGGCAACTACCTGGTCTCCGTCAGGACCCTCCTCCCGTCGGACCAGGTCCATGACAACGACGAGGCCGTAGAGGTCCTCCATGTTACGACCATCATCTTCCAGGACGATGTGGAAAAGGGTGAGAACGGCTGGGTGCACACGAGCAGCGTTCCCCCCTCGGACATCTGGAGCATAATAGACGATAGCGGCGGGGCGTCCCAGGTCAGGAGCCCGCACCATGCCTGGTTCTCCGGCGTCAAGGACCTGAAGGGGGGCAACTACATCCCGCACTCGGAGTACTATCTCCAGAGGACCATTGACGTGAGGTTCGTCAAGACCGGCTACCTGGCCTTCGACCACAGGGAGGACCTGACCCTTAGCATCCAGAACATGAGCATACCGAGGAGCGATACGGCATACGTTGAGGTCAGGACCAACCTCGACACGACCTTCTCGGTCCTCGCCCATTACAACGGGACCTCGGGAGGCTGGTGGACGAGCGTCTACGACCTCACGCCATACCTGAACAAGGTCGGCGTCGTCAACATAACGGTCCGTTTCCGCCTGAGCACGCAGTTCCTGGGCTATAATAAAGGCTGGTGGGTCGACGATATAATGGTCCTGGGCCAGTGGAGCCCGAGGGATGTGACGGTGCTGTTCAACACCACGGCCACCTCTGGCAAGCCCAGCGGTACATACACGCTTGGGGTGACCGTCTGGAACAGCGGTTCGGTGAGCGATACATACACCCTGAAGGTCTATACGGCACCCTTCTGGGTAGCGACCCTCCCGACCTACGAGATAACGGTCGAACCCTTGAAGAGCAAGGTCCTGACGCTCACATTCACGATCTCTAAGAAGGCCATGGCCGGGGAGCAGGATGCCATACAGGTCGAGGCCACCTCCAAGGACGACGCGACCGTCTCCACGAAGGCCCAGGTCATGGTCACCGTCCAGAGCGTCAAAGGCATAGAGGTCTCCACAACGCCATGGACGACCGTCATGCCGGGACAGGAGGAGACGTTCATCGTGAACGTCTCCAACAACGGGAACGGCAACGAGACCGTCCACCTGGCCCTCGGGGGCACCTTCGTATCTTGGGCGAACCTGACCGAGACGAACCTCACGCTCGGGCCGTTCGAATCCCGCGGCGTGGAGGTCGTGGTCGATGTCCCCCCTCACATGATGGCCGGCAAGAAGGCCGATATCCAGGTCCTTGCATCGACGAAGGGCGGGCTCAAGGCCAGTGGTGACATAAGGCTCGTCCTGGGCCGGTCCTACGGTCTCCACCTAGTGGTCCTGAAGGAGGGCCCCATGGTCACGCCAGGCGGCACCGCGGAGCTCTCCATCAACCTGACCAACGACGGCAACGACCAGGACATATTCGTGATAGAATATACCATACCGCTGGGATGGACGATCCAGGGGGACACCAAGGCGAGCCTCGGGCCATGGGAGACAACGGAACTCATGCTCATTGTAGAGGTTCCTGGGACGGCACCGCTGGGGAGTTTCGTGATCAAGGTCAAGGCCTCGAGCCCCACGGGCAAGGTCGTCGACGAGGCCGAGCTTAGCGTCAACGTGGTCCTGCCCGACCCGGCCGTAGCGTCCATGGAACTTTCGAGGACATATCTGAACGCCCCTGGCAATGTGACGATAACCGCCGTCATCGAGAACAAGGGGACCGGGACCATCGGCGAGGTCCTGGTCTCGTTCTACGACGGTTCCCATATGTTCCAGACCTTGATGGTCGATAACCTCAGCAAGGGCCAGAGCCGGACCGTGACCGTCTACAGGAATTTCGGCGCGGGTCACCACGACATCTCGGTCATCCTGACCTACGAAGGCCCCCAGGCCGACAAGACCAATGACGAGGCCCACGACAGCCTCAAGGTCAATAAGCCCTCGGGGTTCCTACCAGGGTTCGAAGCGGTCGTTGTTGTCCTGGTACTAGTCCCGGTCGCACTGGTCATTCGGACACGGAAAAGAAGGACCTGATTCATTCTGGCCCTTTGCAACTGCAGGGATACAGCTCCGTCGACATGTACCTGAGGGCGCAGTCCGGTATGAGCGTCACGATCCGCCCCTTCTTCATCTTCTTTGCGACCTTCAGGCAGGCCCAAACGTTGGCCCCCGAGGAGATGCCGGCGAGCACGCCTTCCTCCCTCGCTAGCCTTCTTGCCATGGCCATGGCATCCTCGTCCGAGACGGCCACGACCTCGTCGAAGAGCTTCGTATCTAGCACATCGGGGATGAAGCCCTCGCCTATGCCTTCGATCTTGTGCATGCCGGGCTTGCCGCCCGATAATATTGCAGAACCGGCCGGCTCGACGATGACGATCCTGACGTCAGGGTTCTTCTTCTTCAGGGCCCTCGCGACACCGGAGATGGTGCCTCCCGTCCCGGCCGCTGCGACGAAGACATCGAGATCACCGTTGGTCTGTTCGATGATCTCCTTCCCTGTCGTCAGCTCGTGCGCCTTTGGATTGTTCTCGTTCTTGAACTGGTGGGGCATGAAGGCGCCCTTGGTCGTTTCCACGAGCTCCTCGGCTTTCCTGAGGACACCCGGTATGCCATCCTCTTTCCTTGTAAGAACGACCTTGGCCCCATAGGCCTCGCATATGACCCTGCGCTCACGGCTGACGAACTCTGGCATGACGACGATCATCTTGTAGCCTTTGAGCGAGGCCACAAGGGACAACGCGATGCCCGTGTTCCCCGTCGTAGGCTCGATGATGGTCGCACCGGGTTTGAGCTTGCCCTTCTTCTCGGCCTGTTCGATCATGTAGAGTGCGATGCGGTCCTTGACGCTGCAGGAGGGGTTCCGGAACTCGAGCTTTACCAGTATCTCGGGCTTGACGTCCTTGCCGATCTTCTTGAGCCTCAGCATGGGCGTGTGGCCGATCAACTCAAGGACGCTATCGTAGATTTGGGTATTCGCCGCCATTGTCATCACCGTTCTATCGTTGAGGAGAATCTATGGACGGTGACGAGGAAATGTATCGATGTTAATAATACTATCCTAAACAATTGAGAAAAATAGTCCGCCTATCTGAGACCAAGGAGGACCAGCAACTCGTACCACACGAAGGTCCCTGTGAAGGCCAAAGATAGGCCCGCCACTGCGCCGTACATCATGACTGACATAGTGGAGTTGATGGTCGCCATCAGCCTTGCCGTCGCGCCCGGCCCGAAAACGCGCAGGGAGACCTTGCCAGAGGCCCCGCCCACCTCGACCTCCTCAAGGTCCTCCAACGCCTTTGTGACGAGCTTCTTGACCCGTTCTCCCAATTCCTTGTGGCCTATCTTCATCCCGACGGGATTGAAACCGCCCATGGTGACGTTCGCCATGTGGTCGTCGGAGGTCATGACAACGATCTCCTCGACCATCCCTTTCAAAGCGCCCTTGACCTTCTTGGTGAGGCCCGAGACAATATTGTTGCCATCTATGAGCACATATGCCGTTCTCTGGCCGGCAACATCGACGACCATGGCTTGGATGCCGGCCGGACCGATGGCGTGTTCCTTGACCGTTACCTCGCAATCCTGGGCAAAGCCCATCTTGACCGGCTCGCGCTTGGAGGCCTTGCTCCTTGTGATAGCCGTCTCGCACATACTGATGACGGCCTCGGCCGCTGCCGTGTGATGATGGATGACCTCGCTGCCACGCTCGATGCAGTTGTGGGCGTCCATCAGGATAGCATTCTCGATTCCCTCGCGTTTGGCGTACTTCACAACGTCCTTGCTGATGTTCTCGTCCAGGTCGTCCCGTGTCACGGGGCTCGGGTCGTGGACCATAAGGAAGGTATCTCCGAAAGTCTGAGATACGATGGAGATGCCGTCGGTCTGCCTTGATGACCTGGTGGCCTCCTTCGAGTACTTCACCGTCTTCAGGAGCTTGCGGCCTATGGCGCCCATTTTGATCGTCTCGTTGGAGGTCGACGGGTTCACATCATGGGTCGTGGCGCTGTGAGGGACCATCACGAAGGTCCCGGTCTTCTCGTCCTTGCCGACCAGTGATGAAATCTTCTCCGGCATGTTACTGCCAGCGAGATGCCCGAAGGGCCCCGCATGAACTCCCGGCACCACGAATATCCCCTTGGTAATTTCATCCTTAGTCCTCTTGAAGGCGATGAGGCCGATGGGGACCGTGGCTTCGATGGCAAAGGAATCGAAGAACTGCTCCATCTCGATGACACCTTCGGTGACGCCCTCCGTCCAGTGGGCCAGCATGTACTTCACAAGGTCCAGACCGTCCCAGCCATAGTTGCGCTTGATGGGCGCCCTGGCGATGTTGGTGAAGATCGAAATTGACAGCAGCATCACGACCATGGTCCCAGCGAAGAAGAGGACATCGCCCGAGGTCAGTGGGTGGATGATATGATAACCTATGACCGACAGCACTGGCAACAGAGCCGACGACCAAACGGTCCTGGCATGCCGTCGGTCGGAGGTCGCCGCGAGGACCAGATGCCACAGCCAGAAAGGGAAGGTCAGGATGAACAAGGCCATCGTCCTGACCTCCAGGTCCTTGTGAGACGCGAACCGGATTATGGCCCAGATGAGCCACAGGACCATCATGACAGCGAGGCTCAGGACCTCGAGGAGCATCGAGCGTCGGAGATAGAGCCTGCCGCCAAGACCGTTCGAGATGGGGATCGCTAGAACGGCCGCTAGCAGGCCCGGCAACATGAAGACCGATAGCGAGGCCTTGAGCGTGAGGCTCATGTCCTCGTAGCCTTCGAACATGAGGCCAAGGAGGAAAGAGGCCACGATGACGATGACGGCCGTGAGGTATGGTTTGGGCGATGTGAAGACATGGTCCGTGACATGGGTGACCTTCTCGTAGCCATCGTGGTCGTCGGGATAGTCCTCATTCTCAATTACCCCCTTTGAGGTCATGGGTCAGGACCGTCCCCCTTGGTGATCCCAGGAATCCCTGACGACCTCCCGACCAGAGAGGACATCAATCCCGGACTTTTCGAGCATATTTATCACAGCCGCATTGGTGGACCGATTATTCCGATGAACCCGGTTACGAGGAAAGCCATCATCGCAATCACCATCGCATCTTTCATCTTGGATTGGGCCTTCCGCGGATCTTTCCTAACAAAGGTACAGGAATATATGAACATTGCATCAGCAACGAAGACGAACGGCAAGTAAAGGACCACCTTCGGAAAATAGTTGGGGTCCCATAGAAGGATGAGGACCGGGAGGAATGACAGGATGACCGCCGCCAATACAAACCAGATTGCGATGGTAGCTGCCCTTTTCTTGCCAGCCGTTATAGGGAGCGTCCTTCTGAATGCAGCATCGGCGTCCATATCCTCGATGTCCTTTGTGATCTCCCGTCCCACATTAGAAAGGAGGGCGAGCAAGAACAGGACCGGGACGAATTTAAAGGATAACATCGAAGCCCCCCCGAATAGAAAAACAGAGGCGGTCAGATAGCTAATGATGATGTTGCCCGAGAGGCCACTAGCTTTGAACCTTCGCTCGTAAGAGAACAACAATATTGTATTCAATACTGCGATCATGAAGCAAAGCCAATTGACCATGATCGTGAGGATCAATCCTATCGAGAATAGGACGAGGGCAAAGTTCCAGGCCGCCTTAGGCGATACCTTCCCTGATGGGATAGGCCGCTCCGGATGTGCCTTCTTGTCGAGTTTCCGGTCATAATAATCGTTGAGAACATTCCCTGCGCCCGTTACGAGGAATGCTGCAATCGCTGCGAGGGTGATCGGCACTATATTGGGCATCCAGGCCCCATAGTCAGGAAGAAGGGCCCCCAGAAGCCCCCAATAACGAGAAATGAATATGCCATTCGCAAAGGTCCATGGATGGGCGTTTAGTGGATCGCCGAGCGAGAGTATCAAAATAAGCTCGACTATGGCCCCTATGAACACACCCAAGAAGGCCATGGCGCAGTTACCGAGCCTCATCAGTCCGAACCGCTGCATCGAGGGAAGGTCGGTAAGGGATTATATAAACCCTTCGGTCGGGGCCTGATTTTTTCTACAGGAAAGCCCATGGCGGTGGCATGGGGTTATTATGAAGATTAATGAGATCTTCTTGTCCATCCAGGGCGAGGGCGTCAAGACCGGTATACCGACGATGTTCATCCGGGTCCCGGGTTGTAACCTCAATTGCGGCTGGTGCGATACCGTCTTTGCCCGGGATCCCGAGGCCGGTGAGGAGATGGAATTTGATGATATACTCGCCAAGGTCAAAGCCAGCGGTGTGAAACATGTCTGTGTGACAGGCGGTGAGCCGCTACTTCAAAAGGAGCTGCTCCCGTTGGTCAAGAGGCTCCTGGATGGAGTATACTTCGTTTCCGTCGAGACCAATGGGTCGTTGCCCATAGACGACCTCCTCGAGCTCGACCCAACGAAGGTCCAGATTGACATGGACCTCAAATGCCCATCCTCGGGGATGACCGAGCACAACCTCCTCGATAACATCAACAAGCTCCGGGCCACGGACCAGCTGAAGCTCGTGATAAAGGACGATAAGGACTTCCAGTTCGCAAAGAAGATGCTGGAACGGCACCATGTCATATGTCCGATAATCCTCCAACCGGTGTATGGAAAGGACCCGAAATGGCTTGCCGAAAAGGTCCTCAGGAGCGGCCTCAAGGCCCTTGGCGTAAGGGTCATGGTCCAGCTGCAAAAGGTGATCTGGGGAGAGAAACGGGGAGTCTAGGGAATCGGTCCAACATCGGCACATAACTAATATCTTCATGATTTTTTCGACTTTTGTTAAATAAATATTATATAAACTATAGGTATAAAGGTATATTCACCTAACCTGTTAAGTTAGGCCGATTAAAGAGAGGGGACAGGATATGAGCGATGGACCGAGGGGTCCGATAGTGACCCTCATCTTGATATTGATACTGCTTCTCTTGGTAGGCTCATTCCTATCCCTGTTTGCGACCCCTGTCCTTGCGCATGACCGGGACAACGATCATCACGACAACAAAGGACCCGAGGTCAATGTCCAGAAGGGCAATGATGGCTTCAGCTTGGTATCCAAGCCAAAGAGCAATTCCAGCGAGGACCGACTGAACTTCAATGTCGACCTCAAGGATGGCCTCGGGATCAATCTCCTGCTCGATCACAAGGCCGGGAACCTCGAGACCCGAATAACCTATGGCGTCCGGTTCGTATGCCTCGTAGGCCTCAAGGAGGATGAGAGGTCCGGAACGGTCTCCTGCGATGCCACGGACAAGAACAGGACGGTCATGCTCTTCTCGAAGATGGCGTTCACCGAGCCCTCCTATTCCAATTCCACGGACAAGGGCCAGACGGTCCACAAGTTCGATGTGTCCACAAAGGATGGTAAGTTCCGTCTGCAGTTCGAGCTCACCGGCTACTTCGACCCCAATGCTACACTGCAGCCCCTGCCGATGACCATGCATGTCAAGGTCCATTGTTTCGAGTACGCCAAGAACGACAAGTACCTCGGCCTCAAGATGAAGGTCGTGTCCAATGTCTTCATCACGGTCAAGAAGGACCTTATAGGCCATGACGGGACCGGGGACGACACCGTGGAGACCCACAACCCGGCCTACAACAAGAACGAGGAGCTCGGGAGTTCGATCCTGGCGCTCAATGACAAGGTGACCGTCGATGGAGGGCAAAAGGACGTGTCATCGAGCACCTACGAGACCAGCGACGGCAGCATGTACGTCTCCACCGTATATCCGCGCAGCGAGACCGTCCAACACGACATGCAGATGGAGATCCAGCCATTCCCCATAGTCCTGAAAGGCGACCTGCCCATCTACGGCGTCGCCATCGGGGCCACGATTGCCGTCTTCGTCCTTACGGACAAACATGTTTTAGCGCGCCTGGCCCGCAAGGGAAAATGATTTCTTTTTGCCTTATCGGTAGATCTCCATCCAGAGGTCCGTGAAGGAATCGGCCATCTTGTCGAACAGCGGCCTGTAGACTACCAGTATCCGGACCAGGTCGGCCGGGTCATCCACCACGAGGCCTTTCTTGTCCGGCTCCACGGTATCGCGCACGATGCCCTCCCTGGTCAGACGGCCCATGTGGAAGCTCACCGTCGAGGGGGCCAGGTGAAGGTTCTCCGATATGTCCTTGTGCTTTGAGTAGGGGTGCCGTATCAGGAAAAGGACGATCCTGAGAGGTATCTCACGTCGGAGGACCCCCAGCTTGCGCTTCTGGGCCACCGTCAGATGCAGGTCCTTGTCCGCTGGGAAGAACCGCCGATAACCTCCCTCGTCCATCCCGGTTACGTAACCCGTCTTCTCAAGGTGGCCAAGGTGATATTTCACCAGCGCCACGGAATAGCCCGTGAGCCTCTCGAGCTCCCGCATGTGGACCCCAGGGTTCCTGCGGATGACATCGTATATCCGCTTCCTGGTCTCGAGCTCGAGAACCTCGTCCTCACCTACCATCGCCGCACCGCTCCGTCCGTCATGCACCCATCCCTTCGCATGCTCATCACTTCTGGACGCTCACAGCGACGAAGAGCATGATCAGGATGACCACGTCGATGATGCTCAGGTAGGCGATCTGGCTCTGAAGGGTGACGAAGTAGAACAGGGCCACGGTCATCACGAGGCCTTTTATGAAGAACAGCAGGAAGGCCACGCATATGATGAGTATCCTCATCTTCCTCGCCCGCCGGTATGAGTTCAACGATATCAGGAACAGTACCAGCGAGAAGGCGGTCACGAAGGCTGCGATTATGTTCTCGAAGTTCATGTTGGCACCCCATAGGGCCACTGGGGGATTGCCCTCTTTGCAGATATGGATTTCGAAAGCATTCGACGGAGGATGGCCCTGGCCTAGGTCGATACCTTCGTAAAGCACCGAGGTCTCCGAATGAAAAACAGCCTTTTTAGTATTGTACAATTTACAAAACCCTTTATTATAGGCTTATGCTTGGTAAGGTCACCCTTCCCACCGAGGAGATGCATGGGGCGATCTGAGGTACTCGAAAGGACAGGATAATGTATATAAACGCACTCCGCAATGCTGTAGCGGTCGGACCCATCCGTTCATCGTATGGGCATGAATGAGAGGTCGAGAAGATGGCATCCAAACTGTCCCGTCTGGCAAGCGGGATACCCGGGCTTGATTCGATGATGGAGGGAGGATTCCCCTTCCCCTCGACGGTCCTTGTGGCTGGGAGTGCCGGAACCGGCAAGACAACCTTTGCATTGCAGTTCCTCTCCCAGGGCGCTAAAGATGGCGAGCAGGGACTTTTCTTCACGACCTTGAGCGAGCCCACGCAGTGGATGCTCCGGTTCGTGTCCGGTTTCGAGTTCATTGATAAGGACACCTTCGGCAAGGAGATCCAGTACGTGGAACTAGGCACGTTCCTGCGGAGCGAGAGGGACCCCGAGCGCATCCTGGACTTCATAGAGGACCACATAACCGAGGTCATGCCACAGAGGATAGTGATTGACCCGGTGACGGTCCTGGGTGAGCTCCTCGAGGACAACTACAGGGCCTTCCTATACGACCTGACGACCAGGCTGAAGAACTGGCAGTCCACGACCATCCTCACGGGCGAGGTCCTGCCGACCCAGCCCTACCCGGTCGAGGTGTCGTACATAGTCGATGGGATACTGGTCCTGTCCTACGAGATAGCCCCAGAGGGCGGTAGGCGCAAGTACCTCGAGATACTGAAGATGAGGGGCACGAACCACATGACGGGCAAGCACCTCGTCGACATCTCGGTGAAGGGGTTCACGGTCCAGCCAGGCCTCCGGTAGACGGAGCTCCGGTGCCAGGCAAGACATGAGGTCCGAAGGTGAGCCTAGATAAACTGATGGCGATCCTGGAAAAGGAGCTGGACGCCAACACCGGCAAGAAGGTCCTTCTTACTGCGAACTATGTCCACCTCAACAAGGTCTGCGTCTGTCTCCTGAAGTACCTCCTCGGCGTCAAGCACGCGAAGGGGATATACATCGCCGTCGACCGGCCATATACGTATACAAGCAGGCTCCTCACGAAACAGGGGGTCCCGCAGGAGAACCTCTTCTACCTGGACGCCATCTCGAACCTCTCGAGCGAACCCATCCAAAAGGCCAAGAACGCCGAGCTCATTAACGGGCCTTTCTGTTCCACCGTCCTCGAGGAGGCGCTGGCGAAGCTCACGAACAACGGCGGCAGGATGAATGATGTTGACTTCGTGTTCCTCGACAACCTCACGGTCATGCTCAATTACATGGACGATAAATGCCTCTTCGGCTTCCTGGGCCAGTTCGTCATCAAGCTGTCGAAGGAGGGAAGGACGCTGACCTTCACGATGGTGGACAAGGCGGCCCACCCGAAGGTCTATGCCATGGCCAAGCAGAACTGCGATGTGGAGATCGAGATACAGGGGGAATGGCTCAGGAACTGAGAGGGGCCCTGCGGCCATATCCATGAATATGGAATCTAAAAGGATATATCATAGGAGATGAATAACGGAGCGATAAGGCTATATCTTCATCACTTTCATAGACTAAAAACATGACCAATCCATGACGGGGTGAACCCATGGAGAGCGACGATTTCGTAAGGATAAAGACGGGTGTGCCTGGTCTTGACGAGATGATAGAGGGAGGATTCCCGTTCCCATCGACCATACTCGTCGCAGGCGCCGCGGGCACTGGCAAGACCACATTCTGCCTCCAGTTCCTCTGCGAAGGGGCCAAGAACGGCGAGCAGGGCCTCTTCTTCACGACGCTGAGCGAGCCCACCCAGTGGATGCTGCGGTTCGTGTCAAGGTTCAACTTCATAAACAAGGACTACTTCGGCAAGGAGATCAAGTACGTCGAGCTCGGGTCCCTCCTCCAGGAAGGCAGGGACTACAAAGAAGTGATGGACCACATCGAAGAGGAGATCACCGAGGTCATGCCCCAGAGGATCGTCATCGATCCGATCACGGTCATCAAGGACCTGATACCCGCCGATAAGTACAGGGGCTTCCTCTACGAGCTCACCATGAGGCTCAAGAACTGGCAGTCGGCCACGATCCTGACCGGAGAGGTCCTGCCCAACGAGCCCTACCCGGTGGAGGTGTCGTACATCGTCGATTGCGTCCTCCTCCTGACATACAAGGAGGCCGACGAGGGCCACCGTAGGAAGTACCTCGAGGTATTGAAGATGCGTGGGACGAACCATCAATCAGGTAAGAACCTCGTGGACGTCTCCCGTGACGGACTGCTCGTTCAAGCTGGCCTGAGGTGAGCGAGGCGGGCCACCTAGGCCGGACCGCCTCGGACCGGAGGACACAAAGGACCACTTTTGGAGAGGTTGCGGGATGACCAAGAAGAACCTGATGATCCTGAACAGGATCAGGCAAGAGGTCCTTTCCGACCACAACAGGTATCTCTTCGTGGTCAGGACCCCGCAGATCGCACGCATAAACCTGACCGTCCTCAGGATCCTTATGGCCGAACGCAAGGAACGCGGCATCTACATATCCATAGACAAGCCGGACAAGCACGTCAAGCAGATACTCGAGAGGCACAACATATCCCGCGAGGGGAGCTACGTCGACATGGGCGTCCAGACCGAGCATGCTCCCGATGCCATCTCGTCACCGATGAGCACCCCAAACAAGATACTCGTGGTCAGCGGCATCTTCTGCCCGACGCTCTTCCTGGACTCGATCGACGCCACAATGGCCTCGAGCCCAGAGGCCAAGGAGAGGATAGTGGCCGAGCTCCGGTCCATGAACTTCATAATGGTGGACAACATCTCGACCATGATGGCCTACAACAGCAACGGGAAGATACACGAGTTCTTCGCCAGGTTCGACGCGTTCCTGAAGGAGTTCACGAACCTGAAGTGCTATCTGTCGACGGACAGGAACCTCCCGGAAGATGTCTACCAGGTGGCCCGCAAGATGGTTGACCGAGAGGTCGAGATCCTGGACGAATGGCTCTGAGCCCTCTCATTTATCCTTTGGACCCCCGCCCTTGCGCGTGAACTCGACGAAGGCCAGGGCCGCGACCGCGACAAGGACGATGACGATTACCAACTTGAGTGCCGTATAGTAGGCGGGGACGACCTCCTCCACGGGCTTCTTCGGGGGGACCACCGATACGAAGGCCGTTCCCGAGACCGTTACATTGTTGTATGTCGCCATGGCCGTCACGGTCCCGGACATCTTCTTGGAACCGGCCGTGAAGGTCCCCGTGCTGTCGATGTTCCCTAGACCGATGGTGACGGTCCAGAATATCTTGAGCTCAGGGATGAGGTTGCCATACTTGTCCTCGCACCTGGCGGAGAACACGGTCTGGTTGCCCGTCGTGACGTTTGTTCCCCCAGGGATGATGACGACCTTGAACAGGGCCGCCGGCAGCACATGGACCAACGCCGTGCCCGACAGACCGGATGCGTTGGCATAGACCGTGAAGACGCCCGACCTCGTCGGTGAGTATACGCCATTGGAAATGGGCCCGCCACCCGTGACCGCCCACTGGATGGTCACATCTACCAGGTTCCCGTAGGCGTCGAGGGGCATGCCTGTGAGGTTCAGTGTGTCCCCCGCCCTGACGTTGGCCTCGTCCGGTTTGACCTGGAGGTTCGTGAGCGGCCCCGGCTTGATCGTCACCGCGATATCCGAAGATAATTTATATTGCGTAAGGTTCGCATAGATCTTCCAGTAACCGGACTTTTGCGCTGTGAAGTCGCCCGAGGGCGTTATGAAGCCCCCGCCCTGGACGCGCCATTCGACCGGGAATTCCAGGATGTTGCCGTCCTTGTCATAGACCGTGGCCTTGAACTGCTTGTGCTCCCCCGCCATGACCTGGGCAGACGATGGCTCGGTCACTATGTTCGCGGGGCTGCCCGAGGTTATCGTCACCGTGGCGTTCCCGCTGATACCGGTGATGGTCTCGTTGGCATAGACGGTCCATGTCCCGACGCGCGATGGCGAGAAGTTACCGTCCTGAGATATGGCCCCGCCGCCGTTCACGGCCCATTTGGGCGTGAAATTGACCGCATTGCCCTTCGCATCGGAACCGTGGGCCGCGAAGACCTTCGTGTCATCCGTGGTACCGGCCCATATGTCCGGGTCGACCTTTATCGTGGCAAGGGCCCCAGGCGTCACCGTTATGTTCGTCATGCCAATCGCGCCGATGCCTATGGCGTTGACCTTCCATTTGCCGACCAGCTTCGGGGTGTAATTGCCCGTCACGGTGTCGATGCTGCCGCCCTCGGCGCTCCAGACGGGCGTGAACTTCATCTGAGTGCCGAACTGGTCATAGCCGCTGGCATTGAACTTGAGGTTCTGGTCCGCGGTCATGGTCATGTTTGCCGGCGTCACGACTACTTTCTTCAGGGTCAGCGGTTCGATGATGGCCGTCAACGAGACATCCTGCAAGATGGGGGTGACCTTGCCATCCGTCGTGGACATGAGGGCCTTGTACTGGAACCAGTTGTTCCCCAATTGCTGCTTGACTATCGCGGTCCCCGACGTTGTGAAATACGTCGCGTTCGTGCCATCGGGTCCAAGGAAGTCCGCCGAGGCCAGGGCCTGTTGGCTCCTGGCGCTCTTGACCTGGAACTTCAACGATGTTCCCGACGGCAAAAGAGCGGTCCAGCCCAATGTGACGTTCGTGGCATAGCCTCCGAACACATGGGACTTGGAGACGAATGTACCAGATGGCGCAGCCCTGGCCACGTAGACCTTGTAGGCGTCGCCTGTGGAGGCAAAGAGACGGCCATGATCGACCATTAGGTCGTAAATGAAGGTATTAGGTAGATATGCGATCGACATGGGGACCGACCAGGAACCATTGCTGCTCCGTATGAGATATTCATTGTCGAGCGGGCCTACGAGATAGGAAACTGCCATTGCAAGGCCGTCCTTTCCATAGGCCGTGACAACCTCGGACGCGATGCGATAAAGGTCCTCCCCACCGGTCAGCAGGACGGTCGTCGAATTCAATTGAACCGCCCGATGGTGCCCGCGGGCCCTGTTCAGGTCCCCGGTCGTTGGTGACCATGAGGATAAGGGGGAGGAATATATCTCCGCAGAGGAAATGGCAGGTTCTCCCAACCCTCCGGTGACAAGGACCGTTCCACCGGACAATGCCGTGCTCGTATGCCAGGCCCGTATCAATGCGCCCATGTTCACAATGGGGCCCCAGGTATCGGACCCAGTGTCAAAGACAGCGCTTGCAAAGCCACTACCTCCGGAAACAAGGACATTCCCATTGTCCATGAGGGATGCCGCGAGGCCATAGGCGGAATAGGGCATATCAGGGACATCGTACCATTTGTTCAATGCAGGATCGTAGATCTCTGCCTTGGACAAGGATAGACCGGCCCCCGTGCCCCCGCCGGTCACTAGGACCGACCCGTTCTGGAGCAGGACCGCGGTATGGTTCGCCCGTGCCGTGTGCATTGGCGTGGCCGGCGTCCAGAGGTTGGTGACCGTACTGTATATCTCCGTCGTGGAAAGGGCGGTCGGAGGAGCGCTCATTCCGCCGGTCACCAGGACCCGCCCATCCTGGAGCTTGGTCATGGTATGATTGACCCGTACACTGTTGATGGATGAGGTTATCGACCATGTGTTCTGTGTCGGGTCGTACCTCTCGACCGAGGCCGTAGGGGCATAGGCCGGTGGAAGTCCCGTGATGCCTCCGGACACAAGGATGGTCGCATCGTTCAATACGACCGAGGCATGGTTGGCCCTAGCGGTGTTCATCGCCCTTCCGGCGGAGACCTTGCCCGTCGCGACGGTATACAGCTCCGTGCTATCGAGAATGGTGTCGCCCAGGAAACCTCCAGCCGTGACGACATAGCCGGCGGTCAGGTCCGATGTGTGCGACCTCCTGCCGAGGAGGAGATCGCCGACATTGCGGAAGGTCTTCGTCGCCGTGTTATATGTCTCGAGCTGGCTCACATATGGGCTTATTGGCGACGGGACCTGGGCCCAGGTCCCACCCGAGAATTTGAAGAGAAGACCGCCGGTCAGCAAATAAGGCGTGCCGTTGACCGCGGTAATGGTCCCGGGTGTGTTGACCGTCCCCGGAACGGGCTCCGATGCCCATGTTCCATTGTATCTAAGGACCCTCGGTCCCTCGGGCGCGAGCCCGTCGTTCTGGATATAGATGGTCCCGCCAACGGCGCCCATGGCATTGAACCTCCTTGGGTACGGCTTGGCGGTCAGGGCGACCGGGAGCTTGGTCCAGGTCGCCCCATCGTCCAGGCTCCGATACACATAGGCGATCTTGTCATTGTCCGTCGAGGTGGCGTATATCTTGGCTCCGACCTCCACAACGGCCCCGACGCCCATGGAATGCGTGCTGATGTCCTTTACCTCATGTCTCGTGACGGTCGTTCCGTTGTAGAAATACACACTTCCATAGGGAGGCGGGGTCAATGGCCCTCCACCCGGGATATAGAGCCTCGAGCCGTTCTCGCTGACCGTCATTTTGTTAACGATGCTCTCGTCCAGGTGGGTCACTTTGGTACATAGGAGCGTGACAGGACTGCATGAATAGATATCAGTGCCTGGGGTCGCGCCCACGGCCATGACCAAGGCGCCCTTGAAGTCTGCCATCGAGAATACGATGTTGTTGCCAGTGGTCCCCGGTGCGAACAGTTCCGTCATGTCCGATGGGTCCGACGAGAGGACCGCATCGCCAGGCGTCAGATTGGCCTCGATGTCGTTCGAGGCATTGACATTGCCATTGGACCAGTCGGTGTCGGTCCAGGTCGAAATGATCGCTCGAGGACCGGTACTGCTGGACGCGGCCCCCGACCCGTCATCCGGGGTCGCCCCTACCATCATAGAAAGTAGGGGTTGGGAGGCCATAAGGAACATGATGGCAAGTCCGACCAGAAACTTACTCTTCATGTCGAAGACCCCTGTCCAGAGGACCCATTTGAATATCGAGAAACTATTATATAAATTAACCATATAATTATATTGGCAATCTTTCAAATATAACCGTTAATTCTCAAGGGAGAATCGATCCATTTAAAGTGTTTCTATGGAGGCCCTTAGGTCCTTGACGTATCCATCCATCCTGTCCTTCGGGATGTCCATCTCATGGAGGAGGCGCCTGAGGTCCTTCATCAACGGCCCATCGCCGGCCAAGCCCGCTTTCAGGACCCTGAGGGTCTCCCGGACCGCTCGGTCCGGGTCCTTGGCCCTATCTGGAGGTATCACCTTCGATCCAAGGGTCCCATCATGAAACTCCAACTGCAGATGGCCAAGTACCGTTCTTTTCTCCTCGACGGAAAGGACCCCCACATGGACCCCTTCCCGGACCTTGACCCTCCGCCAGGGGTGGACAGGCCCCGAGAAGGTGAGCCAGTCCTTCGAGAGGAGCTTGGTCCCAAGCTCTTTGGCCAAGGAAAGGACCTCTGGTGGCATTGCCATGGACTCCCCGTCACTGCAGACCTTCAGATATGCCGTCCACAGGGCCCGCTCGACGTCCTCGACGGTCGTCCCAGGCCGCTCCGCATCGACGGTCGTGATGTTCTCCTGCATGTTCCGGAGACAGGCCGCCCGGAAGGCCTCGGTCGGGCATCGCAACCCCTGGCACATCTTGGCCGCGTCGAAGTCCACCAGGATGTCCCCCACGAGGACCTTGCAGTCCCCCATATCCCCGCCCCCGTTGCCGGACACCTTCTTGCCATTGACCAGGATGTCGTTCGGTTCAGCGACGATGGCCCCCAGTCCGAGCTTGACCAGGGCATCCATGGCCGGTTGGAGGTACCTCTCATAGAACCGCTCTGGGTTCGGAGGGCACCCGGGATCGTCGCGCCTCACAACGATCTGGTAGAAGACCTGGCCCCGGTCGAGCCGGACCGTACCGCCCCCGGTCTCCCGCCGGAAGTAAGGCACCCCGAGGGCCTTCAGATGCTCTAGAGCCAGCTCCTGCCTGACGTCCTGATGGAAACCGACGCAGAAGTACGGGCCCCTTGGTCTGCAGATCACGACGCCCTCGTGCCCGAGGTGGGCCATAGCGTGATAGATGAGCTGCGTGTCCTTCCAATCGATCTCGCCCAGCGAGTAGAGCCTCATCACGGTGACCTGGTCCTAGACAAGGATGACCCTGAAGGTATAGAAAACGGTCGGTGGAAGGGCCGCCCTACTTCTTTGCATGCTTGGCGATCTCGGCCTTGAACCATGGCTCGAACTGGCCATCGTTGGCCTTCATGAGCGTCACGAGGTCGCCCTGGAGGTTCGATGGCTTGACCTTTATCAGCCAGCCCTTTCCGTAGGGGTCATCGTTGATGAGCTTCGGGTTGCTGTCGGCCTCCTCGTTGACCTCTGCTATCTCGCCGGAGACAGGCGAATATACCTTGCCGGTCCACTTGCCGGTGCTGATCGTCCCGAAGGGTTTTCCCGCCTCGACCTCATCGTCCTCCTCCAATGTGACGACCCTCTTGACGGCCCCAGCGAGCTTCATCATGAAGTCGGTCCCGCCGATGACGACCAGGTCGCCCTCGACGCGGGCCCACATATGCTCCTTGTGATAGTACAGATTGTCCGGCACCTTGTATCCATCTATGTCCATCGGTCCCACCTCGACGAAATCCACAATATCGGTCTGGCCTACAAATCCATTTAGGGTTTATATATTTTCTTATTTTTTTCTCGGAAGGACCGAAAAGGATATTGGAAGGAAAAACCTCACCGGGACCATGAATGGTCCGAAGCGGAGGGCCCCTAGACGCAAGAAGGCCGACGGCCTGTCCGCATGGGCGAAGAGGAAGGCCTTGCTCATCGTCGAGGGACAGGTCCACATCCCAAAGGGGACGCCCCTACCGGTCTTCCCGATAAGGTCCTCCGGAGGCCCGACATCGTCCAGGCCCCACATCATCCTGGCCTTCGGCCCAAAGGGCACGAGGGTCAAGGTCGCCATTGGCGGCAGAGGCTCAAGGTTCGAGCTGCACAAAGGCCAAAGAGGCAGGTTCGTGCTCTCGGATGAGGGCCGACCCGTTATTAAGGACGTCAGGCTCGTCCCAGCTGTCATGCACGCCCCCGAGCAGGCCTTCGTGAACATCGATCCTACCTGTGACAGGGGATGCCTCTTCTGTTCGGCCCACGCGGAGAGGGACCTTGGCTGGTCCGCTGACCGATGGGTAAAGGCCATCGTCGACAGATTCCGAAAAGCGCCCTTCGAGGCCGTGGCCATCACATCCGGCGTCCCGCATGGCACCAAGGCCATGGTCGAGATGATGGTTGATGTCGTGGCCGGTGTGAGAGAGGCCATGCCGGGTATCCCGATAGGGGTCGAGCCAAACGCGGTATCCCTCGAGGCCCTCGAGATGCTCAGGGCCGCTGGCGCTGACGAGCTCAAGGTGAACGTCCAGACAGCTACAGCGAAGGCCTTTACCAAGGTGTGCCCGGGCCTCGACAGGGACGAGGTCTTCCGGTGCCTCCGAGACAGCGTCGAGGTCTTCGGACCTGGCAATGTCTGCTCGAACATCATCATCGGCCTCGGCGAGACCGACAGGCAGGTCCTTACCTGCGTGGAACGGCTCGCGAAAATGGGCGTCGTCGCGAACCTCAGGGCCCTGCGCATCAATGTTCAGAACGCTAGACGGCTCGAGAAGGTCATCGGGACCAAGGTCGGTGTCAAGGAACCGGGGCGCCTGGAACGGCTTGTCAAGGCCCAGAAGGCCATTTTCAAAAAACACCAGCTGATCCCAGAGACCTTCAGGACCATGTGCCACCGTTGCGCCTGCTGCGACCTGACCGTCGGTGTGGACCTCTAGTAATAAATGGAAGGGGCCGGGTGGGGAGCCGACCCCTTCCAAGGGGGATCTAGGTCAGCGCGATATCAGGACCCCACTAAAAAACAGGGGCCGGACATAACAGGCCCGGCCCCTGGTGGGGGGGAATATATCATCGTGATCCGTGATGTGGGGGGCTAAAGGCCGTCGTGCCGACCATGGCGCGACGGCCCCGCCATCCCCTACACCCAGATGTTGTCGAGCCGCATCTGGGTCATGGGCTTTACGGTCCGCTCCTTGTCGCTCTCCTTCCGTTCCTTGTTCTGCTTCATGGTCACCTCGCCTCCATTGTTCGCTCCCACGTTCTTGACATTCAGCCCGTTCCTCTCGATGAACGCCTTCAGGTCATTGCCGTCGGTGAAGGCCTCGGCATCGACCTGCGGCATCAGAAAGGGCAGCAGCGTCAGGGGCCTCGTCTCGCTGATGAGCACGTTGCTCCTCTTGGGCAGCTCGACCGGTATCTTCAGGTCGTTGGCCACCCGCGCGCCCATCTTCTTGCCCTGGGCGGCCCTGGTGTCATCGCTCTTCATGATCTCGGCCATGCCGCTCATGTCCACGGTCACCATGGGCGGCGTCTCGACCCTCTGGCCCTCGGTCATGTCCTCCTCGGGCTCGAGCTCCTCCTCGGCCTTGAGGACCTGCTCGACCTGGATGGGCACGACCTCGAGCGGGACGTCGGCCTTGATCTGTTTCGGCAATGTGATGTTCCGGCTCATGTTGTCGATGAGCCCGGCGATGAGATGGTCGATTATGGAGAAGGCCTCGTCCACGGGAAGGTTGCCCCCGATCTCCATCAGCCGGTCGTTGTCGATGACAATGACGCAGTTGGTCACGCGCTTCAGGTTCTCGAGTCCCTTCTCGGCGACCTGCTTCCGCCGGCCCTCGAACGAGAAGGGCATGGAGACGACCGCTATCACGAAGGCGCCGTTCTCCTTGGCGATCTTGGCCACCACGACCGAGGCCCCGGTGCCGGTACCGCCGCCTAGGCCTGCAACGACGAACACTATGTCGGGATGACCGAGCACCGCGGACAGCTCGTCCTTGGCCTTGAGGGCGCACTCCTCCCCGATCTCGGGGCAACCGGCAGCGCCCAGGCCGTGGGTCAGGTCCTCCCCTATAAGTATTTTTGTCGGACAATCCACAAGCTCGATATGGACCCTGTCGGTGTTTATCGCGATCGGCCTCAGGTCCTTGTTGCCTACGGCCGAGAGATGATGAACGGTATTGTTCCCCGAGCCACCACAACCCACAACAGCTATGTCAGGTTCCTTTGCATCCTTCGTTGGTCCGCCGCCCATTGCGACCCCTCCCTTGGTTCCATGGCCTTTGTCGGGAGGTCGGGTCCTTTGCAGCCCCGCCCTCTACTTGGCCCCTCTCTCGTTCCTTGGAACGCCCCCGATGGTGATCATTTCGTGTAGTGCCTGTCGATGTCGAAGATGTTCCTGCGCTGGTCCCTGTCGAAGGCCCCCTTCTCGATCTTCTCCAGGCGCTGGCCCTCGATGACCTTGCGCTCGATCTTGCCCTCGATGTAGGTTTCGAATGCACTGACGATCTCGTCGTTCACGGATGTGCCCTCGCCCGCCTTGACGAGGCGCTCGGCCCGGTCATAGACACCGATCGGGACCTGGACGACGAGGCTCTTCATGTTCTGTGGTGCCATTTGGGCTTGTATGAACAGGTTGAGCCCGGTGCGTATGAAGTCACTGATGTTGTCGTAGCCGTTCTTCTCAGCGAGGATCTGGATGGTGTCGATCTCCTCCTCGGTCGCACGGAACGTTATCTTCCTACCCTGATCGGTCATCCAGTTCACGCTCCAAGTGTCAGCCGTCAGACGCATTCAGTTCGAAAGTTGTTCATTACGTCTGGCTACTGTCATACATGCATATATTTATCCCCTTATAAATTTTACGGTGATTTAAAATCCCATGTTAAATTGAGACCGGGAATCGCTCTTTATCACATTCATCGACGATTACATTTCTTAGATATAGAGATTTTTGTTCGTGTTCGCTATCCGGATCTGCGATTTTATAGGGCAAGGCATTAGAAACATCATACGTCACCCAGTTTAAATAACTTGGCCTATATATTCTTCATGTGAAACCTCTAAATACAATTAAATCATGTAATTGGATTTATCGACGGAAGAATACCTAAGGCAGAAGGATCCGAGGACCGTCTGCCATCGTTTTTCATTAGGAAAGATAAAGCCGTTTGGAAAGGTTGATTATCAACTTCTATCCAACGAACTGGGGATCGATGGGCCTTGGACCGTCTTACTCTAAAACAAAATTGATGCTCCCGCCGGGATTTGAACCCGAGTCTAAGGCTTGAAAGGCCCCAATGATTGACCGGACTACACTACGGGAGCATTCCTCGCTGGCTACGGGGGCCTCTATTGTGGTCGGCCCTATTTTAAAATTTCTCCAGGTGGCCGTCCATGGAACCAATTGGACATCAAGATTGGCTCCTGCCCTTTGGCGGTCCGACGTGCCTCTCCATCTCAGCCGCCCGACACTATCGACAGTAATTCGACCTGGTCCCCGTCGTGTAGGACACGGTCCAGTGGCACCGGGGCATTGCCCATGATGACCAGTACCTCGTCGGGGCGGACCTTCATGGACCTCACAAGGTCGAGCACCGTGGAACCGTCCGACATTTTCCGCTCCTTGACCACCCCGGCTTCATTTGTAATGTTCCTTGGAAGGATGACCTTCACCTTCATTCTTGGACCTCCTTTCCATCCTTCTTCTTGCCCTTGGCCCCTTCCTTTCCGCCGCTCTCCTTCCGTCGTGGGGGCTTGCACTTGGCCCGATAGTACTTCAAGGGGTGGGTCATCCACTCGTACTCGCAGAGCCGGTCCTTCTCGAAGCACAGCCCGAAGCTGGACATCGTCGTACACTCGGGTGGCGTATACTCGGTGCCCGAGATGCCGCCCGTGACATGTTCGACCTGGTACCTGGTCAGGTCCTCCCTGAAGTCGGGGGAGGCGGCGAAGATCTTCATGATCTCTTCATTGCTCATGCCGACCGTATGGAGGAACGCGGCCAAGGTGAAACGGCCCATGTGGGACAGGTTCTCGCCATGTTGGGCCATGCCGATGAGATGCTTGATGCAGGGCGGGAAGCAGTCCGCCTTGATGATGCCCATGGCCTCGGGCGCGAAGTTCTTCTTGTGCTCGGTGATGACCTCCTGCAGCTCAAGGACCTCGGACGAGAAGGCCTCCTTTATGCCAGCGGTCACCGCGAGCGGGAGTTCCTCCTCGAACCTTCTCCTTAGAACCTCCTGGACGATGCGGCAGACCCTGCGCTTGTCAAGGAGGACGAAACCATCCTTCACGGGCATGTTGACGAGTTTCCATTCGATGGCGCGCATCTGCGAGGTGTTCGTCAGGAAGGCCAGGAAGTGCATCCTGATGCATTCCTCGTCGGTGCCAGTGCCCGAGGAGACCTCTATCTTGAGGACCTCGCAGACCTGTAGGACGAAGGCCAGGGGCTCCTCCTGCAATTTGGAGTTGATGCGCTCGGCCTCGGCGAGGGCATAGCGCCTGATGAGGTACTTCTCCCCGATGACCGAGGCAATCATCCTTGCTATGATGTATGACAGGAGCTCGTTGACGGCCTCGGGGTCCGTGTCATATCGATTCTGCCAGACCCGTTCCTTCTCGAGGGCGGCCGCGACCCTCCGCTTGCCGAGGGCCCTGGCCGTGGCGTAGGCTGTTCCCGTCAATATTTCATCCAAGCTAGGGCCGGACCTCTTGATCCATTCCTGGGCCTCTGGAAGGAAGGGGAAGGTGGCCAGCTTGACCAGCGGTTCCATAGTACCTAGGATATTATAATGATAGATTATAAATTAAAGGTTATTAGGAAGGCCATTAAAAGTTACGCTCGGATCGACCGGCGGTACCTTAATAGGATGACAATGGCGACCGTCGCGACCAGGACCGGCCCCTCGAACCCTGGGATGAATTTTGGATCCTTATGGGGTTTCGGTGGTGGCGGGGTAGTATTGTTGTTGTTCCCTCCACCATTGTTCGTATGGCTGACGATACTGTCGTCAAGGAAGCCCTCCACGACCTTGCCCGTCGCCTCGAGGCTACCAATTGAGACCTTGTCGATGGTGTCGGCCGGCGTGTGCCAATAGTTCAAGGTTTTATTAGGATAATCGAAGTCTATCAGGTCAACTACCTTCATGTGACGGTCCTTGAAGGGGATGTGATCATCGATGATATTGTATTCCGTCGTGTTGATGAACTGTGAGATGCCAAGG
>Ga0315295_10000305_pt1 | contig 41407 bp, 41 predicted proteins | sample YL17G14_0_MG_FD_204453 | JGI IMG/M metagenome (GOLD analysis project Ga0315295, IMG submission 204453) | Sediment microbial communities from Yellowstone Lake, YNP, Wyoming, USA - YL17G14_0 | ecosystem: Environmental > Aquatic > Freshwater > Lake > Sediment | place: USA: Wyoming | collected...
TCCACCGATGGCGAAGACGCGCGATTTGTAAATCTCGAGCCCGGTCTCGCCCTTGCCCCTCACCCGCGTCACCCAGTCGAGCGTGTTCTTGAGCAGCGGCGTGACCGAGGAATTATATTCGGGGCTCGCGATGAACACGCCCTGATACTCGCTAAGCAGGGCTTTGAACTCGGCCGCTTTCAGCGGCGGTGCCTGCTCGGCTTCCAGATCGCCGTTATAGAGCGGCATCGGATAGTCGGAGAGATCGACGAAGACGCCCTCGACGCCGTTGGCCGTGGCGATGTGCTGGGCGAGCCGCGCAAGCCTCTTGTTGTGGGAGCCGTGCCGCGTGCTGCCGGCGAAGAACAATAAACGCAACATTTCGGTCCCCATTAAGGCCTGGCGACAGGCTTACCCGCCAAGCAGCGCGCCATCAAGCAAGCTCGCAACCGCCCTAACGGAGTTCCGGATCGGCCGAACCGAACCAATTGCGGAGCGGAACGATGGCCGCGGCGGCCAGTGGCGTCGCGAGTGCCAGCCCGAGAATGCCGAACAAGGCGCCGAGCACGAGCTGGTTCAAGATCACCACGGCCGGCGGCAACGACACCGCGCGCGCCTGGATCAACGGCGTGAGCAGGTAGCTCTCGAGGAACTGCACGATCGCATAGAGGCCCGTCACCCACAGCGCCAGAGTGTAGCTCTCTCCGCCGGCCACCAGCACCATGGGCACGGCCCCGATGATCGGCCCGAGATAGGGCAGGAAGCCCGCCAGCCCCGCGAACAGCGCCAGCACGAAGGCGATCGGCACGCCGAGGATGAGCAAGCCCACATAGGTGACGCCGCCGATCACGGCCATGGCGATGCCCTGGCCGATAAGCCAGCGCCGCAGCAGATCGCCGGTCTCATACAGCATGGCGGTCGTTTCGCTCCGCCGGTCCTCCGGAGCAATCCGCGCCGCGAGCTCGACATAAGTGTGGGGATCGGCGGCGAAGTAGATGCCGAAGAACAGAACAATCAGCAAGGCGCTGACGACGCCGAACATCGAAACCGCGGCCGAGGTCGCGCCGCTCGCGATGCCCCACGGGCTGAACTGGCTCAACAGCTTGGTGATGTCGACGTCCTGGAACAGGTTCCGCTGATCGGCCGCGGTGGCGACTTCTTGCGTGAGAGTGGTGAGGCCGGTGCCGATGCGCGTCGCGAGCTGGGTGATCTGTTGGGAGATCGTCGGTCCCGAGGTGTCGATGACCACCGCGAAAAAGCCCACGATCAGCGCCACGACGATCGTTAGCGCGACGAGATTGGGCAGCCGGCTGATCCGGGCCAGGGCGTCGCTCGCGCCGTGGAGCACGATCGCGAGCAGGATGCCGGCGAAGGCAAGGAAGATCGCGGTCCGCGCGTACCACAGCGCTGCGGCGACGGCGAGGATGATGACCACGCCGATGGTGGCCCGCATCGCGGTATGCATGACCGGCCGCGATAGCCCTTGCGCCTGGCTGACGATGGGGTTCTTCAGTTTGGCTGCGCCGTCGGTCATGGCTATCCCCAACTCCTGGCGCTCGGGCGTCGACCGGAGAGCGCGTGGTCAAACGAACTCGAGATTCCGCGCTTGAGCGCGGGCCGTTTCGCCGGAAGCTCTACTGGCCCTCGAAGAATTCCTTCACGCGGGCGAAGAAGCCCGTGGATTCCGGGTTGGTGTTCGCGTTGGAGGCCTTCTCGAACTCTTTTAGGAGCTCGCGCTGCTTGCGCGTCAGGCTCTTCGGCGTCTCGACCTCGACCTGGATGTAGAGGTCGCCCTGCTGCTTGGAGCGCAGCACCGGCATGCCCTTGGCTTTGAGGCGGACCTGCTTGCCGCCCTGGGTGCCCTCGGGGATCTTCACCCCCGACTTGCCGCCATCGATGGTCGGCACCTCGATCTGGCCGCCAAGCGCGGCCATCGTCATCGCGATCGGCACGCGGCAGAACAGGTCGGCGCCGTCGCGCTGGAAGAACTCATGCGGCTTGATCGAGAGGAAGATGTAAAGGTCGCCCGCCGGGCCGCCGCGCAAGCCCGCCTCGCCTTCGCCGGCGAGCCTGATCCGCGTGCCGTCCTCGACGCCCTCGGGAATGGTCACCGATAGCGTGCGCTCGCGCGTGACCCGCCCCGATCCGTTGCAGGCGGGGCAAGGGGCCTCGATCACCTCGCCGCGTCCCTGGCAGGTTGGGCAGGTGCGCTCGATGGTGAAAAAGCCCTGCGCCGCGCGCACCTTGCCGATGCCACCGCAGGTGCGGCAGGCCGTGGGCGCCGTGCCGGCCCTGGCGCCCGAGCCCGTGCAAGTTTCGCAGGTCACGCTGGTCGGAACCCGGATCTGCGCCGTCTTGCCTTCATAGGCTTCGGCGAGCGTGATCTCCATGTTGTAGCGAAGGTCCGAGCCCCGCTCCCGCGCCGAGCGCTGCCGCGGGCGCCGCTGGCCCATGAACTCGCCGAACAGATCGTCGAACATGGCCGACATGGAGGCGGAGAAATCGGCACCGAAGGCGTGTGCGCCGGTATGGCCGAGACCGCTTTCGAACGCGGCATGGCCGAAGCGGTCATAGGCGGCCCGGCGCTGCGGATCCTTCAGCGCCTCGTAGGCCTCGCCGACTTCCTTGAAGCGCCCCTCGGCATCCGGATCGCCGTTGCATCGATCGGGGTGGCATTCCTTGGCGAGACGGCGGAAAGCATCCTTGAGGTCGCGGTTCGAGGCCCCTTTCGAAACACCCAGAACCTCGTAATAGTCTCGCTTCGCCATTCGCCCCTTCCGGCCTTCCCCACCAGGCCGCCCTAATTGCGGGCGGCGCTCAGCCTCTTTGCTTGGGCTTCAGCCGGGGCCGCACCAAAAATGTGCAAGCCCCGCGCCGATCCGTCAACGCACCCCTTTATGCAGACTTCTTGCTGTCGTCGTCCTTGACCTCTTCGAAGTCGACGTCGACGACATTGTCGCCGCCACCGGCATCCGCCGAGGAGCCTGCGCCTTCGCCCGAGGCCGCGCCCTGGCTCGCTTGATAAAGCGCCTCGCCGAGTTTCATCGAGGCTTGCGCGAGAGCGTCGGTCTTCTGCTTGATCAGGTCTTTGTCCTCGCCCTGGATCGCCGTCTTGAGCTCGGCAAGCGCTGCTTCCACCGTGCTCTTATCGGCCTGCGGGACCTTGTCGCCGAAATCTTTGAGCATCCGCTCCGTCGAGTGCACCAGCGCCTCGCCCTGGTTCTTGGTCTCGACCAGCTCGCGACGCTTCTTGTCCTCGTCGGCGTGGCTTTCGGCTTCCTTAACCATGCGCTCGATATCGGCGTCGCTCAAGCCGCCCGAGGCCTGGATGCGGATCGACTGCTCCTTGCCGGTGGCCTTGTCGCTGGCCGCGACATTGACGATGCCGTTCGCATCGATGTCGAAGGTGACCTCGACCTGCGGCACGCCCCTTGGCGCCGGCGGGATGCCGACGAGATCGAACTGGCCGAGCAGCTTGTTGTCGACCGCCATCTCGCGTTCGCCTTGAAACACTCGGATGGTGACGGCATTCTGATTGTCTTCAGCGGTCGAGAACACCTGGCTCTTCTTCGTCGGGATCGTGGTGTTGCGGTCGATCAGCCGCGTGAACACGCCGCCCAAGGTCTCGATGCCGAGCGAGAGCGGGGTCACGTCGAGTAGGAGCACGTCTTTCACGTCGCCCTGCAGCACGCCCGCCTGGATCGCGGCGCCGATCGCCACCACTTCGTCCGGGTTCACGCCCTTGTGGGGCTCGCGCCCGAAGAAGGTCTTCACGGTCTCGACCACTTTAGGCATGCGCGTCATGCCGCCGACGAGAACCACTTCGTCAATCTCGGCAGCCTTCAGGCCAGCGTCCTTCAACGCGTTCTGGCAGGGGCCGATGGTCTTTTGGATGAGGTCGTCGACCAGGCTTTCGAGCTTGGCCCGGGTAAGCTTCATGGTCAGATGCTTCGGCCCGGTCTTGTCGGCGGTGATGAAGGGCAGGTTGATTTCGGTCTGCGTCGTCGAGGACAACTCGATCTTGGCCTTCTCGGCGCCTTCCTTCAGCCGCTGCAGGGCGAGCTTGTCGCCGCGCAGATCGATGCCGCTTTCCTTCTTGAACTCATTGGCGAGATAGTCGACGAGGCGCATGTCGAAATCCTCGCCGCCGAGGAAGGTGTCGCCATTGGTCGACTTCACCTCGAACACGCCGTCGCCGATCTCGAGGATGGAGATATCGAAGGTGCCGCCGCCGAGATCGTAGACGGCGATGGTCTTGCTCTCCTTCTTCTTGTCGAGGCCGTAAGCGAGCGCGGCCGCGGTCGGCTCATTGATGATGCGCAACACTTCGAGCCCTGCGATCTTGCCGGCATCCTTGGTCGCCTGGCGCTGGGCGTCGTTGAAATAGGCTGGAACGGTGATCACCGCCTGCTCGACCTTCTCGCCGAGATAGGCTTCGGCGGTCTCCTTCATCTTTTGCAGGATGAAGGCCGAGATCTGCGAGGGAGAGTATTTCTTGCCGCGGGATTGGACCCACGCGTCGCCGTTGTCGCCTTTGACGATCTCGTAGGGGACAAGCTTCTTGTCCTTCTCGACCATCGGGTCTTCGTAGCGGCGCCCGATCAGACGCTTGATGGCGAAGAACGTGTTCTCGGGATTGGTAACGGCCTGGCGCTTGGCGGGTAAGCCGACGAGTCTTTCGCCGTCTTCGTTGAACGCCACGATCGACGGCGTGGTGCGTACGCCTTCGGCATTTTCGATAACTTTGGGGCTCTTCCCTTCCATGACCGCGACACAGGAATTGGTTGTGCCGAGATCGATTCCGATCACTTTCGCCATCCGTAGCCTCTCCTTCTGGCGGACCGTCCGGGCCCAATCGGCACCCGGCTACACTCGCGCGTGCCACGCATCCAGCCGCGCAGCACCGGTCCCCTAATCACTATCGGCACGCCCGCCGACTCATCCGGCAGGTTTCCGCGGTTATATAGGTGCCAAGCCTATGGGCCGCAAGGAGAAGCGCGGGAATTGGCGAACGGGAGAGGCGCGTTTGTTAAGCGATGCGCTTCCAGGCGGCGATGAGGACCGGCGTCAGACAGTAATAGCGCCCGTCTTCGGCTGCCTCCGTCATCTCCGCTCGGAAGGCCGAAGCCCGCACCGGATCGGCAAGGCCAAGCTCGGCGCCAGCGGCGTAGAGGCCGTCATAAACGCCGATCAGCATGTTGGCCATCTCCGCAAGCGGCAGGAAATGGACGGCAGCATGGGTGCCGTCTGGCGTGCCGAGGCCGGCGGCGTCGAATTGCGCAGGGAGTTGCCGCCCAGCCCGCAAATTGCGCCCACGACCGCGGAAAACGCCCTCGAACACGCGGTTGAATTCGCCCATCGCCGGACAAGTCGGTTCCACCGTGATGGCGCCGAAGTCGAACTCTTGCGCCACGACGGTGCCACCTTGCTGGGTCCAGCCATGCATTTTTTCGAGGATGGCCACGGGCTCGCGCAGATGCATGAGCAGGAGCCGGCAGAAGGTCAGATCGAAGGGCGCGCCGGCCGGTGCGTCGAGCGCGATGAGATCGGCGGTGATGAGCTCGAACCGCGTCCCGCCTTCGGCGCGGAGCTCCTGCAACGTTTGGCGCCCAAGCTCGGCGTCGATCTCGATGCCGGTGACGCACCCCTCCGCGCCCACGCGATCGGCCATCAGCCGCATCACGGCGCCCGGCCCTGACCCCACATCGAGGCAGCTCATGCCGGGCTTAAGCCCGACCCGATCGAGGACCTGCGCCGTAGCTGCTTCCCACATGCGCGCCTGATCGCGCAGACGCCGATATTCTTTAGCGTCCCGCGCATGCACATATCCGTCGGGGCTGGCTTTGCCGGCCTTAACCATGCTCACCTCGTGATCGTCGGTAAGATCGTTTCTAAACGGGCAATGTGGCGGATGGTAGGATGCCGCAGCGCTCGAGGCAAAGGCGTGCCGTTGCAATATCTCCCAGGAAGGCTCGACCGTGCAGCGCAAGTAGCGCTGCTGCGCGCCTTGCGCGCGATCCTTGCCGAGGCGCCGCTGTTCACCCCGGCGATGCCGCGCACGGGCAAGCCCTTCTCGGTGCGCATGACGAATTGCGGACCGCTCGGCTGGGTCTCGGACCGGCACGGCGGCTATCGCTATCAGGCAACCCATCCCGAAACGGGGAAGCCTTGGCCGGCGATGCCGAATGCGCTGCTTGAGCTATGGCAGGTGGTTGCGGGTTATGTCGCGCCGCCCGAGGCCTGCCTCGTCAACTATTACGCCGCGGGCGCCAGGATGGGCCTGCACCGCGACGAGGATGAGCAGGATCTTGCGGCTCCGGTGCTATCGGTGTCGCTTGGGTGTGCCGCCATCTTCCGCGTGGGCGGGCTCATCCGCCGAGTTCCGACGCGAAAAATTGAGCTAAAGTCTGGCGATGTGGTGGTGTTGGGTGGCGAGGATCGGCTTGCCTATCACGGCATCGACCGTATCCTGCCCGGCACGTCGGACCTGCTGCCCGAGGGCGGACGTTTCAATCTGACCTTGCGGAGGGTGACGAAGCCAAACTAGGACTTGCCGCGGGTGTCCTTGCCGGGCGGTCCGCCCCGCGGGGCTCCACCCCGCGGGAAATCGTCGTTGGCGGCCTTGCTCGGCTCGCCGCTTGGTCCAGGCGCGCCGGGCTTCGCTCCCCCTTTGGCGATCGCCACAAGGGCGGGCCTGAGGCAACGGTCGCCGATCACATAGCCCGCCTGCATCACGTCGACGACGGTACCCTCCGGGACGTCGGGGTTCTGTACCTCATACATGGCCTGATGGCAGTTTGGATCGAAGCGCTGCCCGAGCGGCTCGATGCGCATGACACCGTAGCGCTCGAGCACGTTCAGCAGCTCGCGCTCGGTGAGTTCCACCCCATCGAGGAAGCTTTTCAGCGCTGGGTCCTGGTTCGCCGCTTCCGAGGGCACGTGTTCGATGGTTCGGCGGAGATTATCGCCCACGGTCAAAACGTCGCGCGCGAAGTTGGAGATGGCGTAACGCGACGTGTCGGCCTTCTCACGCTCGGTACGGCGGCGCAGGTTCTCCATGTCGGCCATGGTGCGGAGCAGCCGGTCGCGCATGTCGGCATTTTCGGCGATCATGGCCTCAAGCTCGGCGCTTGCTTGTGCCATAGGATCGGCGGCGACGCTTGGCGTATCAGCGTTGGCAGGCTTCGCCTGACCCTCGTTGGCCTGACGTGGATCGGTGTCGTCGTCGGACATTGGCTCTCTTACGAAAAGGGGTCTCGCTGGACAACCTCACCGGGGGATATCCACCGCAGACCGGCAAAAATCAAGGGACAAGGCGCCCGAGCAGCCTTGCCGTGTAATCCACCATGGGGATGATGCGGGCGTAGTTGAGCCGCGTCGGGCCGATCACGCCGAGCACGCCGACGATCTTCTGCTCGGTGTCTTCGAAGGGCGAGACGATCAACGACGAGCCTGACAGCGAGAACAGCTTGTTCTCCGAGCCGATGAAGATGCGCACGCCTTCGGCGCGTTCGGCGAGGCCGAGGAGCTGAATCAGGTCCTTCTTAGTGTCGAGGTCCTCGAACAGATGCCGCACCCGCTCCAGATCCTCCATCGCCCTCACATCCTCAAGCAGGTGCGAGCGCCCGCAAACGATGAGGCTCTTCTGCTCGTCGCCATTGCCGGACCAGGTGGCAAGACCTTCGGTGACGACGCGCGCGGTGAGTTCGTCGAGCTGGGCGCGTCGTGCCTCGATCTCGGTCTCGATGCGGGCGCGCGCCTCCGCCAAGGTCAGCCCGGCGATGCGGGCGTTGACATAGTTGGAGGCTTCGATGAGCGAAGCAAGCGGCAGGCCTTCCGGCAGACTGATGATGCGGTTCTCGACATCGCCGTCCTCGCTCACCAGCACCGCGAGAGCCCTGCCGGGCCCGAGATTGACGAACTCGACCTGCTTCAGCGTCTTGCTCTGCTTCTCGACGAGCACGACGCCCGCGCAGCGCGAGAGGCCGGACAGCATCTCGCCGGCCTCGGCCAGCAATTCCGCCGCGGCCCGGTGCCTGCTGCTGCCCGCCATGCGGCTCTCGATCTCGGTCCGCTCCTCCTCGCTCACATCGCCGATCTCGAGCAGCCCGTCGATGAACAGGCGCAATCCGGACTGGGTGGGCAATCTGCCGGCGCTGGTGTGCCGCGCGTAGATGAGGCCGAGCGCCTCCAGATCCGACATGACGTTACGCACCGAGGCCGGCGACAGCGTCATCGGCAAGGCCCGGCTCAAATTGCGCGAGCCGACCGGCTCACCGGTAGCGAGATAGGTCTCGACGACGCGCTTGAAGATCTCGCGCGAGCGTTCGTTGAGCTGGCGCAAGCTCACGGCTCCCTCGCTCGCGGGCCTTAGGGCGTTGACATCGGTGTGGCGCATGTTGGGTTGAAACTTAGGGGCGGGCTCCCGAGGCGTCAAATGCCCTGGAGCCCAAGCCACAAGCCGAAAGCCACGATGGTAAAGGGAAATTCCGGCTTTCGACGTCGAGTTTTAGGCTTCTAGTTCAGCGCAGCGAACGCTTGCGCGATCGGTGCGGTCATCTCGTCAGGCGCGCCGAAATGGGCGAAATAGCGCATCTGGATCGCCTCGACCGGCATGATGACGAAAACGTCGGTGGTGCCGAATTGATGGTCGATGACGGCGCCGTCGCCGATATAGGCGCCAACCCTGAGATAACCCTTGATTAGCGGCGGCAGCGCCCTGATCGCCGCACGCATGTCGATGGCGTCCAACGGCAGCATGTTCATGTCGACGCGGAGATGGTCATGCGCCTTGACCCGCCAATCCTCGGGCGCAAGCGCGGTGTGATGAAGGTAGCTCAGCGCCGCGGCATGCGCTTTTGGGTCGGTGCCCTCGAAGCTCGCGCAACCGATCATGACATTGGCGCCATGCTCGCGCACATAGGACCACACGCCCTGCCAAAGCAGCTCGAGCGTCCGCTTGTTGCGATAGTGTTTGAGCACGCAGGACCGGCCGAGCTCTATGAAGGTATCATTGGGTCTCGCGCGAAGGAGCGGCTGAATGTCGTATTCGCCCTGGGTATAGAAGCCGTCATTGAGGTCGGCGACATCCTGGCGGAGCATGCGGTAGGTGCCGACCACGCGCGACCGGCGCCAGCCATGTGCGTTCGTGTCGGTTCCGTGGTCGACCGCGAGCAGATGGTCGAAGACGGCGTCGTAGGCATCTTCGTCGCGCCGCGACAGCATGGCGAGCGCGCCGGGAATCGCTGACATTTCCTCGTAGAACACCTTGTAGCGGAGGCGTTGGGCCTGCCGGATCTCCCCGCGCTTGCGGGCAAGTCGCACTTCCAGGGAGCCGATGCGGCCATAGACCTTGGGCGGGTGCCACGGCCCGAACCGCAGGGGCTTCGTCCGCCACCGCCCGCCGAAGGGCAAACCCCCGCCGAAGGGCAGCAAACCAATATGACTTGACCGTAACATCGACATCGGGTTGTCGCGGAACCGCTCCGCGATGCCCCCGGACGCCAGTTTCATTGGCATGTTTCAGCCCGGCTCGCTGTAATGAGAAACGGCCGCGCGACGCCGTGACGATTAAAGCAACTCCGCGCGCGGCAGCCTCGATTCGGCCACAACAAGGCTCAGTTAGCAAACCAATTCGAAGCCTTTGTGACAGTCTTGGGATACAGCATTGGGATATAGGGTGCGGCCGGCATCTCGCAATCATGGGTGAAGCGGATGATCAGCTCATCGACCACGCGATCCTCGCCGACCGTGCGCGAGGCGGGCGTGATCTCGATATCCTCGGGCCAGCGCCCGATGAACCAAGTCTCGTAGAAGCGGCTCACCGCTTCCGTCCCGTGTCCGCCTGTCATGGTCGGCACATGGGTCGCATGCGGGGATCGTCGCCATGGTGGCGTCGATGTCGCGTGTCTTGAACTCGGCATCGGGCGTCGAACATTGCGCCGAGATGCTTGGGGTCGGGGGTCACCGCTTCGCCTTCAGCTTTTCAGGCTTGGACACCACCTTCGCCTCGACCACGTCCCAGATCATGGCGGCGATGTCCGGCCCGCCGAACTGCGCCACCTGTCTGATGCCGGTGGGCGAGGTGACGTTGATCTCGGTGAGATAGTCGCCGATCACGTCGATGCCGACAAAGATCAGCCCGCGCTTCTTCAGCTCCGGCCCGAGCCGCGCACAGATCTCCCGGTCGCGCGCGGTCAGCGGCGCGGGCTCGGCCATGCCGCCGACATGCAGATTGGAGCGCGTCTCGTCGGCGGAAGGCACGCGGTTGATGGCGCCCGCGATCTCGCCGTCGACAAGGATGATGCGCTTATCGCCCTTGCGGACTTCGGGGAGATAGCGCTGCACCATGATCGGCTCGCGGAAGGTGATGCCCAACAGCTCGATCAGCGAGTTGAGATTGGTATCGCCTTCGGGAATACGGAACACTGCGGCCCCGCCATTGCCGTAAAGCGGCTTCACCACGATGTCCTTGTGCGCCTCGCGGAACGCCTTGATCGCGTCCACCGAGCGGGTGACGAGCGTGGGCGGCATCAGGTCGAGAAAGTCGAGCACGAACACCTTCTCCGGCGCGTTGCGCACGCTTGCCGGATCGTTGACCACCAGCGTCTTGGGATGGATGCGCTCGAGCAGATGCGTGGTGGTGATGTAGGCCATGTCGAAGGGCGGGTCTTGCCGGAGCTGCACCACGTCGAACTGGGCGAGATCCACGTCCCTTGGATGCGCCAGCCGATAATGGTCGCCTGGGCTGTCCTCGACGGTGAGGCTGTGACCCCGCGCGATTAGTTTCCCGTCGCGGAGCGAGAGATTGTCCGGCGTGTAATAGAACACGTCGTGACCGCGCCATTGCGCCTCAAGCAGCAGTGCGAAGGTCGAATCGCCCCTGATATCGATGCGCTCGATGGGGTCCATCTGGAAGGCGACATTGAGGGCCATGCAGCTGTCTCGCTCAAGCCGGGGGCGGCGGCGAAGCTCGCGCCAAACGGCCCGTGACGTCAAACGGGAAATGCGTTCTCGATATAATGGGACCAGACCCAAGGCGCCGCCAGCACCACGTCGAAGGCGATGTCGTGGCCGGCAAAGTCCGGGTGACTGCTAAGCCAATATTGCGCGGCCCTGACAATGCGGCGCCTCGCCCGTGTTGGTAGCGTCCAGCCAGCATCCTCGAAGTGCTTGCGCTGCTTCACCTCGACGAAGGCGAGCCGCTTGCCCTGCAGCGCCACGACATCGATCTCGCCCACCGGGTCTTGTATCTCCGGGCGAGGATGCGATGGCCTTTGAGGCGGAGCAGGAGGGCTGCGATCGTCTCCGCGAGCAGCCTATGGCGATAGGCCGTGACGCGCTTTTCTCTCACCCCTCGGCGCGCTCTTCGCGCTGAAGCGTCAGTCCAAGTTCGTAAACGCGGCTCCGCTTGAGCCTGAGCCTCTCGGCGACGCTGCGCACGGCGTCGCGGAAGCTCTCGTCTTCTAGCGCCTGTTTCAGTTCAGCCAGGATGGCGTCATCGCCGATCAGAGCCTCGTCCGGACTGGGCGGACCGATCACCACGACGAACTCGCCCTTCAGCTCGACGCCAGACGCGATCGCGCTCACAAGTTCGGCAAGAGTGCCGCGCGCGACACGTTCATGCAGCTTGGTGAGCTCCTTGGCGAGCGCCGCCTCGCGCGGCCCGAGCACCTCGGCCATGTCAGCAAGGCTCTTGGACAAACGCGGCGCCGTCTCGAAAAAGACGAGCGTGGCGGGCACCGGCCTCAGCTCTTCGAGCCGCTTCCGCCGTGGCCCGGATTTGGGAGGCAGGAAGCCTCCGAACAGAAACGTGTCGGTGGGGAGCCCGACGGATGTCAACCCGGCTATCACCGCGGAGGGGCCGGGGATGCTGATCACGGTGAACCCTGCATCCAGTGCCTCGCGCACGAGCCTGTAGCCGGGGTCGGAGATCAGCGGCGTGCCGGCGTCGGAGATCAGCGCCACGGAGAATCCGGCACCGATGCGGGCAAGCAACCGCGGGCGCTCCTTCGCTGCGTTGTGCTCGTGATAGGGGGTGAGCTCAGCCTTGATGCCGAAATGGGTGAGAAGCTTGCGGCTGTGGCGGGTGTCTTCCGCCGCGATCAGATCGGCGCGGGCGAGCACCGCGAGCGCCCGGAGCGAAATGTCGCCGAGATTGCCGATCGGCGTCGCGACGAGACAAAGGCCAGGCGGCAGCGGCTGCGCCATCTGCTCGGCGAGCACGGTTTGCGCGCGCTCAAGTACACGCGACGATGCGTTGGGGTCCTCTTGCTGGCGATCCTGCACGCTGGCGCTCATAGTCTTGCCTTGCGCTCCGCTTGACTGCCTAAAGTCGAAGAGCCTGCCGGCGCTAGGCTTCTAGACCTAACATGCTATAGTGCAGATTATAGTTGAGCCATAGTTGCGGCCGAGATTCGGCTGGCGGGGGCGAGCGGCGGGCAGGTCTGAAGCCCCGGTGGGACGTGTGTATTCCTACATCTGCCGCTGGAGACACAAGCCTCGCGACGCCCTAGAAAGAGTCGCGGGACTTGGAGCATAGGGGTTCATGCGACTTCCAAACAGGATCGGTCTTACCCTTGGCGCCATGCGGCTCGTGCTGGCGAGCTTGGTTACCGCAGCATTCGTTGCGGCCTGCGGCGGAGGCAGCGGGCCCGGCCCGGCGAGCGGCCCCATCAGCGGCAGCACCGGCGCGGTGAAAGTTGCTCTGCTCCTGCCGATCACCGGCTCCGGCAACACGCCGGGCGTGGCCAAGGCGCTGAAGCAGGCAGCCGAGCTTGCGCTGTTCGACTTCGACAATCCTTCCGTCTCCCTCGTGCCCAAGGACACCAAAGGCACGCCGGAGGGTGCGCGAGCCGCCGCCGAGAGCGCCATTCAGGACGGCGCCGAGCTGATCATCGGGCCGCTCTTCGCCCAGGAAGTGACGGGCGCCGCACCGGTGGCGCGCCAGGCGAATGTGCCGATGATTGCCTTCTCCAGCGATGAGAAGGTGGCCGGCAGCGGCGTCTATCTCTTGAGCTTCCTTGCCGGCCGCGACGTGCCGCGGATCGTTGCTTACGCCATTGCCCACGGTAAAAAGAAGTTCGCGCTGCTGGTGCCGCAATCGCCTTATGGCAGGGTGGCCGAGGAGGCCTTCGCCAAGAGTGTGGGCCGTGCTGGAGGGCAAGCCGTGGTCCGCGCCACCTTCCCGCCGAACGACGCCAACGCCATGCTTGGACCCGTGCGGCAAGTGGCAAACGCCATCAAGTCGGGGCAGCAGGTCGATGCGCTGTTCTTGCCGGCGAGCCCGGAGGACCTTCAGTCGCTGGCGCCACTGCTCGCGTCAAACGAGGTGACCAGCGCGCGCGTCCAGTTCATCGGCACGGGGCAGTGGGACTATCCCAATGTCGGCAGAGAGAAGGCCTTAGTGGGCGGCTGGTTTCCGGCTCCCGACCCCAAGGGTTGGGGCGACTTCACTGCGAAATATACGAAGACCTATGGCGCCACCCCGCCGCGCATCGCGAGCCTCGCTTACGACGCCGTCAGCCTCGCTGTGTCGCTGTCGCAAAATCCGCCGGGGCAGCGTTACACGCCGGCGCAGTTGACGAGGGGAAGCGGCTTTGCCGGCGTCGATGGCCTGTTTCGCCTGCTGCCCGACGGCACATCCGAGCGCGGGCTCGCCATCCTCCAAGTGCGCGACTACGGGCCCCAATTGCTTGAGCCCGCGCCGAATGGCTTCACCAGCGCGCAATATTGATGGCTCTAGGTGGCGAGCCGCTTAAGCGGCGAGCTCGAGGATCAGCCGGTCGAGCACAAGGCGTCCGGCTTCGGTGGCTTGTAGCCTATCCTCGCGCCGCCTGAGCAAGCCTTGCCCCTCGAGCTCCTGAAGGCGTTTCTCCTCGAGGACCCGGCCGTCGATCGCTTGGAGCCGCTTCACATCGATGCCTTCAGCAAGACGCAAGCCCATCAGCAAATATTCGTCGGCCTGCTCTTGCGCGCTGAGCGCCTCGTCCTGCTCTAATCCATGGCTGGCCGTTTCGACTGCTTCGAGCCAGGCTTCCGGAGACTTGCGCACCGCGAGCGCGCATTTGGTCCCGTCCCTGGTGATGCGGGAATGCGCGCCGGGTCCCACGCCCGCATAGTCGTAGCCTCGCCAATAAAGGAGGTTGTGGCGTGATTCCGCCCCTGGCCGCGCATGGTTCGACACCTCATAGGCCGGCAGCCCCGCGGCGTCGCACAGCTCCTGCGTCAGCCGATAGAAGGCTCGGGCCCGCTTGCCGCTCGGGATCGTTAAGGTGCCGGCGGCGTGGCGCGCGGCGAACGGCGTGCCAGGCTCGATGGTGAGCTGATAGAGTGAGAGGTGGTCGTGGGCCAAGCCAAGGGCTCGGGTCAATTCCTCACGCCAGGCCTGCAATGCCTGTCCCTGCCGCGCATAGATCAGATCGAACGACACGCGCTCGAAATGCCGCTTGGCGATTTGCAATGCGGCAAGCGCCTCTTCGCTTGTATGCATGCGGCCGAGCGCTTTGAGGCTCGCATCGTCGAGTGCCTGCACCCCGAGCGACACGCGGTTGACGCCGGCCGCGCGGTAGCCCGCGAAGCGCTCCGCCTCGACGCTGGTGGGATTGGCTTCGAGCGTGATCTCCGCATCCGCTGCGACCGGCCAAAGCGTGGCGATTGTCTCGAGGATGGCGGCCACGGTATTGGCGCCCATTAAAGACGGCGTGCCGCCGCCGAAGAAGATGCTGGAGACGCGGCGGCCCGGTGCGAGTGAGGCGAAATGGTTTAGCTCGGCCAGATAGGCGGCAAGGAACTTGCCCTCATCGATGCCGCCATGGCGGACATGGGAGTTGAAATCGCAATAGGGGCATTTGGCGAGGCAGAAGGGCCAATGGACATAGACCCCGAACGGCTCCTGCTCCGCCGTCCCCCCTCGCCCAAGAGGGCGGTCATCAGCGGCCGGAGAACAAGCGGCGCGTGAGGTGCTAGTCTTCAGCATAGGAAATCGAACTGCGCACGATCAACATGTCGAAGGCGCGGGCACGATGGGAGATGGCATGTTTGGACTTAGGCTCCATCTCGCCGAAGGTCTCCTCACGTCCCTCCGGTACGAAAATCGGGTCATAGCCGAAACCGCGGGTCCCTCGTGGCGGCCAGGTCAGTCTTCCGAAGACCTTGCCTTCAAACGCTTCGACGCGTCCGTCGGGTGCCGCCAGGGCCAAGACGCAGGTGAAGTTGGCTCTGCGGTCGGGGGTGCCGATAGCCTCCAATTCGCGATTGACGCGCGCCATGGCCGCCCCAAAATCCCTGGCTTCCCCACCCCAGCGCGCCGAATGGATGCCGGGCTCGCCGCCGAGCGCTGCGACCTCCAAGCCTGAATCGTCCGCCAGCGCGAGCATTCCGGCGGCTTTCGCTGCGGCAACCGCTTTGAGCTTGGCGTTTTCGATGAAGCTCGTCCCCGTCTCTTCCGGCTCTGGGAGGCCAAGTTCCGCCGCCGACACGACCTCGATGCCGAATGGCGTGAGCAGATCGGCGATCTCCCGCACCTTGCCCTCATTGTGGCTGGCAATGACGAGGCGGGTCCCCCGCCGCAGACTTTGTGCCATCAGCCCGGCCTCACGCGATCGCTCAGGCGACGGTCAGCTTCTGCAACTGCACGAGCTCGCCGATGCCTCGTCTGGCGAGCGCCATCAGCGCATCGAACTGCGCCTGGCTGAAGGCTTCCTTCTCCGCCGTGCCCTGCACCTCAACGATGCCGCCAGAGCCCGTCATCACGAAATTGGCGTCGGCTTGCGCTTCGGAGTCCTCGGCGTAGTCGAGGTCGAGGATCGCCTCGCCGCCATACAGGCCGCACGACACGGCGGCGACATGGTCGCGCAAAGGCGCGCCGCTCTTAGTCATGTTGCGCGCCTTCATCCAGTGGACCGCATCGTAGAGCGCGATCCAGGCGCCGGTGATTGCCGCGGTGCGCGTGCCGCCATCGGCCTGCAGCACGTCGCAATCGACGGTGATCTGCCGCTCGCCGAGCGCGGTTAAGTCAGTGACGGCGCGGAGCGAGCGTCCGATCAGGCGCTGGATTTCTTGCGTGCGTCCGGATTGCTTGCCCGTGGCGGCTTCTCGCCGCGTTCGCTCCGACGTGGCCCGCGGCAGCATGCCATACTCCGCCGTCACCCAACCCCGGCCGCCGCCCTTCAGCCACGGCGGAACGGAATCGCCGACGCTTGCCAGGCAAAGCACATGCGTCTCGCCGAAGCGTACGAGGCAGGAGCCTTCGGCGTGACGGGAGATCCCGCGCTCAAGGCTGATAGGGCGCAAGGCGTCCGCCGTGCGTTTGGAAGGGCGCATGTTGTCTCCGCTTGAAGTTCGCTAGAGCGTGGCACCCTAGAGGACGGCGGCCACGCGAGCAACGGACTGACGAGCCTAGCTCTGGTGGAAGATTAACAGGTGGTCAGCGGCGCGGCCTTGTACGCGGGGATTGGAGCGGGTACCACCCTTGGCCATGGCCGAGGCGGAGACCGGGGCGGAAGCCGAACGCGCGGGCGGCGCCGCCGCTGGCGCCTCCTCGCGACTTGACGAGGCTGGGGCGGCGAGCCAAGCCGGCTCGGCCACCCCGATGATTGCCCAATATCTCGAGATCAAATCCGCCAATGCGGACTGTCTCTTGTTCTACCGCATGGGCGATTTCTACGAGCTGTTCTTCGAGGACGCGTCCATCGCCTCCCGTGCGCTCGGCATTGCGCTGACCAAGCGGGGCAAGTACCAGGGCGAGGACATCCCCATGTGCGGCGTGCCGATCCATGCCGCCGACGGCTATTTGCAACGCTTGATCGCGCAAGGCCACCGCGTGGCGGTGTGCGAGCAGATCGAAGACCCCGCCGAGGCGCGGAAGCGTGGGCCGAAGGCGGTGGTGCGGCGCGACGTGGTCCGCCTCGTCACCCCGGGGACGCTCACCGAGGAAAGTCTCCTCGATGCGCGCTCGCACAATTTTCTCACCGCAATCTTTTGCGGCCCCCAAACCGAGCAGACCGAGCGCGCCTACGCGCTTGCGTCCCTCGACATCTCAACCGGCGAGCTGCTCACGGCAGCCGTCGGCGCTAATGATCTCGCGGGCGAGCTTGCCCGGCTCAGCCCCCGCGAGGTCCTGGTCGGCGACGACCTCGCGGGCGATGCAGCTTTGCGCCGCTCGATCGAGGAGGCGGGCGCGGCGCTTACGCCGGTGCCACGCGCCCATTTCGATTCTCTGCGTGGGGAGCGTGCGCTAAAGGCGCGCCTCGGCGTCGCCACGCTCGACGGCTACGCTGATTTCACCAAGCCAGAGCTCGCGGCGCTTGCCGGGCTGTTCACCTATGTGGAAATCACGCAGGTCGGCCGGGCCCCGCTGATCCGCGCCCCGCGAAAAGAGGCGCCCGGAAGCCTGCTGATCATCGACGCCGCGACCAGAACCAATCTCGAGCTGATGCGCTCTAACCAAGGCGCCCGGGCCGGCAGTCTGCTCGCGGCCATCGACCGCACCGTGACGGGGGCCGGCGCGCGGGAGCTGGCGAGCCGCCTCGGCAGCCCGGTGACCGATGCTGGCGCCATCAATGCGCGTCTCGACGTGGTGGGCTATCTCGCTGGCGAGCCGCGCCTCAGGTGGACGCTCCGCGAAGAGCTGAAGGGGGCGCCGGACCTTGCCCGCGCGCTCGCGCGTCTTGCGCTCGGGCGAGGCGGTCCGCGCGATCTGGGCGCGGTGCGCGACGCTATTCGTAGCGCCCGCGCACTCGCCACGCACCTGGCGCGGGCGGCCGAAATGCTCGGTCTACCGCTAGAGCTCGACGGCATCGCGGCGAGGCTGGGCGCGGTCCCCACCAGGATCGAAGGCGCCCTTGCCGCCGCGCTCGCCGACGAGCTTCCGGTGAACAAGCGCGAAGGAGGCTTTATCCGCGATCGTTTCGACGCCGATCTCGACGAGCACCGCGCGCTCCGCGACGGCAGCCGGCAGGTCATCGCCGGCCTGCAATCTGCTTACGCGCAATCAACCGGCATCAAATCGCTGAAGGTCCGCCACAACAACGTGCTCGGCTATTTCGTCGAGGTCACGGCATCGAACGCCGGTGCTCTCAGCAAGCCGCCTCACGCGGAGATCTTTGTTCACCGGCAGACGCTCGCCAATGTCATGCGCTTCTCAACGCTCGAGCTCGCCGAGCTCGAGGCGCGCATTACCACGGCCGCCGATCGGGCGCTCGCGCTCGAGCTCGACATCTTCGCCAGACTCGCCGAGGCGATCCTCGCCGAGCAGGGCACGCTTGCGGCAGCGAGCGCGAGCCTGGCGGAGGTCGATCATTATGCGGGGCTCGCCGAACTTGCGGTCGAGCAGTCCTATGTCCGCCCCAAGATTGATGCGAGCCTCGTCTTTGCCGTCGAGGACGGACGGCACCCCATGGTCGAGCAGACCTTGGCCCGCGGCGATGGCGCAAGCTTCGTAGGCAACGACTGCCGGCTAGGCAGTCAAGATGGGAGCGCCGGTACCCGCATCCTTGTCGTCACCGGACCGAACATGGGCGGCAAGTCCACCTTCCTGCGCCAGAACGCCTTGATCGTGGTGCTGGCGCAACTCGGCTCCTTCGTGCCGGCGAGGCACGCGCATATCGGCATCGTCGACCGCCTGTTCAGCCGCGTCGGCGCCACCGACGATCTCGCGCGCGGCCGCTCCACCTTCATGGTGGAGATGGTCGAGACGGCTGCCATCCTTAATCAGGCCACGGTGCGCTCCTTTGTCGTGCTCGACGAGATCGGCAGGGGCACGGCGACCTTCGACGGGCTCTCGATCGCTTGGGCGACGCTCGAATATTTGCACGAGGTCAATCGGGCCCGCGTGCTGTTCGCGACCCACTATCACGAGCTGACCGCGCTCGCCGACCGCCTGCCCCACGCCGCCAACGCCACTGTCGAGGTTAAGGAGTGGCGTGACGAGATCGTCTTTTTGTATCGCGTCGTGCCTGGCGCCGCCGACCGCTCCTATGGCATCCATGTGGCGAAGCTTGCCGGCCTGCCGGGAGCCGTGCTTGCGCGCGCCACCGCGGTGCTGACCGAGCTGGAGAAGGCCGACGGCCGGCCGAAGCCCGCCGATCTTGCCGGCGATCTGCCGCTGTTCAGCGCCGCCAAGACCGCCTCCGCTCGGGAGCTTCCGCAAAAATCACCCCTGGAAGCGGCAATGGAGGGCTTGCGGCCCGATGTCATGACGCCGCGCGAGGCGCTGGAAGCGCTCTACCGGCTGAAGGCCTTGATGGACCGCACTACCTAGCCTTAAGTGCTGATGTGCTAAAGCATGGTCCCGAAAAGTTGAGAGACTTTCGAGATAAGATCATGCGTCAAAGACAAGGATTTTGGATCCGCCCAAGATTGCCCGTCGAGCCCGCTGATGGACCAGACGATCATCAAATCCGCGCCTTATTTCAACCTCGACGCCTTGCGTCAGGAGGCCTCCGATCTCGCGCGCGCCAATTCGGGGCAGGATTCCTCCCTTCGGGCCGCGCTGGTCGAACGCTTAAGGCAACTCGTTGACCAGGCGCGGACCGAAGCCAGGCGCCAGCTCGAAAGCAACGGTGACGGGCGGGCTTGCGCCGAAGGCTTGAGCGCCTTCCAGGACGCCTTGATATGGCTCGCTTACGATTTCACCACCAATCACGTCTATCGCGCGAAGAACCCGTCATCCGCCGAGCACATGGCCATCGTCGCCACCGGCGGCTATGGGCGCGGGTTGTTGGCGCCGGGCTCCGACATCGATCTCCTCTTCCTGCTCCCCTACAAGCAGACCGCCTGGGGCGAGAGCGTCGCCGAATACATGCTCTATCTGCTCTGGGACCTGGGTTTCAAGGTGGGGCATGCCACGCGCACCATCGACCAATGCGTGCGGCCGTCGCGCTCGGACATGACCATCCGCACCGCATTGCTCGATGCACGGCTGATCCTAGGCGACGAGGTGCTGTTTGCGGAGTTCCAGCGCCGCTTTCGCAAAGATGTGCTCGAGGGCCACGCGCGGCCCTTCATCGATGCCAAGCTCGAGGAGCAAAATACCCGCCATGCCCGCGCCGGCGCGTCGCGCTATCTCGTCGAGCCGAACATCAAGGACGGCAAAGGCGGCTTGCGCGATCTGCACACACTGCACTGGCTCGCCAAGCACCTCTATCCGGACAAGGCCGAAGAGGAGTTCGTCGAGGCTGGCGTGTTTACGCCGGCCGAATATCGCAGCTTCCGGCGCTGCGAGAGCTTTCTCTGGTCGGTCCGCTGCCAGCTGCATTTCCTGACCGGCCGACCCGAGGAGCGCCTGAGCTTCGACCTCCAGTCATTGATGGCGGAACGGTTCGGCTATCACGGCCATGCGGGCTTGCGCGCCGTGGAACGCTTCATGAAGCATTACTTCCTTGTCGCCAAGGAGGTCGGCGAACTGACCCGCATCGTCTGCTCGGCGCTGGAGATGAAGCAGCTGAAGTCGCTGCCGACGCTCGGCACGCTGCTGTCGCCTTTCGGCTGGCGCCGTCGGGCGCGGCTTCGGCGCACCTCCGACTTCCGCATCGAGAATGGCCGCATCAACGCCGACAATAAGGACGTCTTCGCCAAGGATCCGGTGAACTTCATTCGGCTCTTCGCCCTTGCCGATGAGCAGCAAGCCACGTTCGCACCGGAGGTGTTGCGTGACGTGCGGGCGAATCTACGGCTGATCGACGACAGCCTGCGCGCCAATCCCGCCGCCAACTGCTTGTTCCTGAGGCTCCTGACCGACGCCCGCCATCCGGAAGCGGTGTTACGCAACATGAACGAGGCCGGCGTGCTCGGTCACTTCATCCCCGAGTTCAGGCGCGTGGTTTCGATGATGCAGTTCAACATGTATCACCACTTCACCGTCGACGAGCACCTGATCCGCACCATCGGGTTCCTGTCCGATGTCGAGCGCGGCCGCTACGCCGTCGAGCATCCGGTCTCGACCGAGATCATCCGCACCATCGACAATCGCCGCGCCCTTTACGTGGCGACGTTTCTGCATGACATCGCCAAGGGCCGTGACGAGGATCATTCGCAGGCCGGCGCCCGCATCGCGCGCGAGCTCGGGGGCAGGCTCGGTCTGACGCCTTCGGAGACCGAGACCGCCGCCTGGCTGGTCGAGCATCATCTCGCCATGAGCACGTTCGCCCAGAGCCGCGACCTGAACGACCCCAAGACCATCCGCGATTTCGCCGATCTGGTGCAGAGCCGCGAAAGGCTGAAGCTGCTGATGTTGCTCACCGTGGTGGATCTGCGCGCCGTGGGACCGGGGGTGTGGACCGGCTGGAAGGGACAGCTCCTGCGGAACCTCTATTTCGAGACCGAGCCTCTGCTCGGCGGCGGCCATACCACGCTCACCCGCACCGAACGCGTGTCGCGTGCCCAGAACGCCCTTCGGGAGCGGCTCGCGGATTGGCGCAAAGCCGAGTTGGAGCGCTTCATCGACCGCCATGCTCCGGCCTATTGGCTGCGCACCGATCTCGAAATGATCGCCGAGCACGCCAAGCTGATCCGCGACGCCGAGACGCAACGCAAGTCGCTGGTCACCCATATCTCGACCGATGCGTTCCGCGGCGTGACCGAGATCACCCTGCTCGCGCCCAATCATCCGCGGTTGCTCGCCATGGTGGCGGGCGCTTGCGCCGGCGCCGGCGCCAACATCGTCGATGCCCAGATCTCGACCACGCGTGACGGCATGGCGCTCGACACCATTCACCTCGAGCGTGAGTTCGACCAGGGCGAGGACGAGGAGCGGCGCGCCAAACGGATCGCGGCGACCATCGAGCAACTGTTGAAGGGCGAGGCGCGGCTCGCCGACGTGGTCGCCACCAAGAAGCGGCCGAAGGCGCGCCTCTCCGCCTTCACCGTCGAGCCGCAGGTGGTGATCGACAACACCCTGTCCGACGCGCTCACCGTGATCGAGATCAATGGGCTCGACCGTCCGGGCCTGCTCTATGACGTGACGCGCGAGATCTCCGACATGAATCTCGACATCGCCTCGGCGCATATTGCGACCTTTGGCGAGAAGGCGGTCGACGTGTTCTATGTGACCGACTTGACCGGCAAGAAGATCACGAGCTCGAGCCGCGAGACGACCATCCGTGAGCGCCTGACCAAGGCGCTGATGGCGCGCTCGGAGGTAGGGCTTGCGCATGCCTGAGCGCGGCTCTCTCCCGAGCCGATAAATGGCCCTGTACCGCGCATTCGCTACGGTCGGCGCGATGACCATCGTGAGCCGCGTGCTGGGCTTCATCCGCGACATGCTGATCGCCGCCGTCCTCGGCGCGGGGCCCGTGGCCGACGCCTTTTTCGTCGCTTTCCGCGTCCCCAATCTGTTCCGCCGCCTGTTCGCCGAGGGTGCCTTCAACGCGGCTTTCATTCCGCTCTTCGCCAAGCGGTTTCACGGCGAGGGTGGCGAGGCCGCGGCGCGCGCCTTTGCCGAGCAGGCCCTTGCCGGCCTCACGCTGGTCCTCGTCGCCTTCACGATTCTCGGCGAGCTCGCCATGCCTTGGCTCATGCTGCTGTTGGCGCCGGGCTTCGCGTCCGACCCGCCGAAGCTCGACCTGGCAGTCCTGCTTGCCCGCATCGCGCTGCCCTACCTGCTCTGCATGTCGCTGGTTGCGCTTTATTCCGGCGTGCTGAACGCGCTTGGCCGTTTTGCCATCGCGGCTCTGGCGCCAAGCCTGCTCAACGTCGTGCTGATCATTGTGCTTCTGGTGCTGATCGCCTTCGGTCATGGCGACCAGAGCATCGCGGCAATGGCGCTTGCCTGGGGCATTGCCGCTTCGGGCGTGTTGCAAGTTATAGTGGTGGCGGTTGCCGCGGCCAAGACCGGCCTGCGCCTCGCTTTTCGCCGGCCGCGGCTCGATCAGGATATGCGCAGACTGCTGGCGCTGGCGGCGCCTGCCGTCATCGCCGGCGGCATGGCCCAGCTCACGGTCGTGCTCAACACAGTGATCGCCTCGCTGCAGGACCGGGTGGTGTCCTGGCTCTATTATGCCGACCGGCTGTTCCAGCTTCCGCTCGGCGTGATCGGCGTCGCCATCGGCGTTGTGCTGCTGCCTGAGCTCAGCCACAAGCTTCGCGCCAACGATCATGCGGCGGCGATGGCGAGCGAGAACCGCTCGCTGGAAGTGGCACTTCTCCTGACGCTGCCGGCTGCTCTCGCGCTGTTCGTGGCGGCCCACCCGATCGTGCGCGTGCTGTTCGAGCATGGCGCGTTCTCCGCCGTCGATGCCGGGGCCACGGCGGCGATGCTTGCTGCACTTGCCTTGGGGCTGCCTGCCTTCGTGCTGATCAAGGTGTTTCATCCGGGCTTCTTCGCCCGCGAGGACACCAAGACGCCGATGATCTTTGCGGGCATCGGCATGGGCGCCAATGTCGGTTTGAGCCTCCTCCTATTCGTGATCCTCGGCGCGGTCGGGATCGCCATCGCCACCACCATCGCCGGCTGGCTCCACGTCGCCTTGCTCGCCGGCACGCTCAAGAGCCGCGGGGAATTTACCCTCGACGCGACCTTCCGGCACCGCTTCCCGGGCATCTGCATCGCGAGCCTAATCATGGGCGGCGTGGTTTGGGTGATGGCCCATCTCCTCAATGACTGGTTCGCACCGGCCAATGGGCTAATCGTGCAGGCGATCGCTCTCGCCGTCCTTGTCGGGAGCGGTTTGGCGGTCTATGCGCTGACCGCTCAGGCGCTTGGTGCCGTCGAGCTCAAACCTATGCTCAAAAGCGTTCTCGGGCGCTAAGCCGTCTGCACCAAATTTCGAGGGGGAAGATTGCCATGCAAGGTCGGCCGCGTCGCAGCGTGCTCTATATGCCGGGCTCCAACGAGCGGGCGCTGGAGAAGGCCAAGACCCTTCCCGCCGACGCCCTAATCCTCGATCTCGAGGACGCCGTGGCGCCCGATGCCAAGCTGCTGGCGCGCGACCAGGTGTGTGCCGCGGTGAAGGGAGGCGGCTATGGGGCACGCGAGATCGTCATCCGCGTCAATGCGCTGGAGACGCCATGGGGCACCGAGGACCTGCTCGCGGCGTGCGACGCGGCGCCTGATGTAATACTGGTGCCGAAGGTGACGCATCCAGGCGACATCATCAGCGTCGCCAAGATCCTGCAAGGCGTGCACGCCCTCGAAAAGATTCGGCTCTGGGCCATGATGGAAACGCCGATGGCCATTTTGAACGCGCGCACCATCGCTGCAACCGCCGTCTACCCGGAGAACCGGCTCTGCTGCCTCGTCATGGGCACGAACGACCTCTTGAAGGAATCGCGCGCTGGCGCATTACACAACCGCTTCGCGGTGGTTCCCTGGCTTGCCATGACCATCGTTGCGGCGCGCGCTTATCACCTCGACATTCTCGATGGCGTGTATAACGACTTCAAGGACGAGCAGGGCTTGCGCGAGGAGTGCGAGCACGGCCGCACCCTAGGGATGGACGGCAAGACGCTGATCCACCCCAACCAGGTGGCACCCTGCAATGCGATCTTCTCGCCGACCGAGGAGGAGGTCGATTGGTCGCGGAAAGTGATCGACGCCTTCGGCCAAGCCGAGAATGCCAACAAGGGCGTGATCGTGGTCGAGGGCCGCATGGTCGAGCGGCTCCATTTCGGCATGGCGCAACGGACGGTCGCCATCGCCGAACAGATCCGCATGATGGAAGCGGCCTGTGCTTGAGGCGGTGTGAAGCCACGGCCCGAGCATGCGCGGCGCTTGCGCGAGCCGTGTCCCCAAGCGATAACCCGCGGGCTTGCAACAGGGGCGAGGCATGTCAGCGAAGAAGACCCGCGTGTTTTCGGGCGTCCAGCCCACCGGCAATCTGCATCTCGGCAACTATCTCGGTGCCATCACCAAATTCGTGGCGCTGCAGGCCGAGCATGACTGCCTGTATTGCGTGGTCGACCTCCACGCCATCACCGTGTTCCAGGACCCCGACGAGCTGAAGCGCAACACCCGCGAGGTGACGGCGGCCTTCATCGCTTCAGGCATCGACCCTAAGCGTCACATCGTCTTCAATCAGAGCCAGGTCTCCGGTCACGCCGAGCTTGCCTGGATCTTCAATTGCGTGGCGCGGCTCGGCTGGCTCAACCGCATGACCCAGTTCAAGGAGAAGGCCGGCAAGGATCGGGAGGTCGCGAGCGCCGGGCTCTACGTCTATCCGAACCTGATGGCCGCCGACATTCTGCTCTATCACGCGACCCACGTTCCGGTCGGCGAGGACCAGAAGCAGCATTTGGAGCTTGCCCGCGACATCGCGCAGAAATTCAACAACGACTTCGCCGCGACCATTGCCCGGGCCGGTTACGAGGGCGGCTTTTTCCCGCTGCCCGAGCCTCTGATCACCGGCCCCGCCACGCGGGTGATGAGCTTGCGCGACGGCACCAAGAAGATGTCGAAGTCGGAAGAGTCCGACATGACCCGCATCAACCTCACCGACGATGCCGAGACCATCGCCAAGAAGATCAGGAAGGCGAGGACCGATTCCGAGCCGCTGCCGTCCGAGACGAAAGGATTGGAGGGACGCGCGGAGGCCGACAATCTCGTCGGCATCTATGCGGCGCTCGCCGAGACGGACAAGGCGGCGGTGTTGGCCGAGTGCGGCAACGCATCCTTCTCGAAGTTCAAGGAGGCGCTCGCCGAGCTTGCCGCGGCTAAGCTCGTCCCCATCGGCGACGAGATGCGGCGCCTGATGGCCGACCCTGTCGAGATCGACTCGATTCTCGCCGATGGCGGAAGGCGCGCCCACGCCGTCGCCGATCCGATCCTCGCCATGACCAAGGACATCGTCGGCTTCATCCGCTAGCTGAGCTGGCTATCGCCAGTCTATCGACCGCGCTTGTTGGCGCGGCCAACTGGTGGCAGCATGGTCTCCATGGCCACCAAGAACAAATCCGCCGGCGCTCCCAAGCAGCAGACCGCGGAGGCCGTTAGGGCGCGGCGGAAGCGTCAAGTCCACGCCGAAGGACATAAGCGCAAATTCCTCGTTGTCGTCGACGAGACGCCGGAATGCGAGAGCGCGCTTGCCTTCGCCGCGAGCCGGGCTTCGCGCACCGCGGGCCAGCTCGCGCTGCTTTACGTGATCGAGCCCGGCGTCGACTTCCAGCATTGGCTCGGCATCGAGGAGATCGCGCGCGAGGAAGGGCACAACAAGGCGCGCGCGGTGTTCCGCCTGTTCGGCCGCAAGCTGAAAGCCATGGGCTTCGAGGACATCGTGCCGGAGGAGATTGTGCGCGAGGGAATGAAGGCCGAAGAGATTACCAAGCTGATCGAGGAGGATCAGGACATCGGCATCCTCGTGCTTGGCGCCTCGAAGGACCCCTCGGGGCCGGGGCCGCTCGTCTCGTCACTGGCGGGAGGCCGGCTGGTCGGTACTTTCCCGATCCCCATCACCGTGGTGCCGGGATGCCTCGGCATCGAGGAGATCCTGGCACTCGCCTAGCGGCCAAACAGGCCGGCAAGGGCTGCTTTTGACTGATGCTGTCGATAAAGGCATTGAGAGTGGGGCCGAACGGTAATTCCGTCTGCTGAGGAGATCGGCGACGTAGGACCGGGCGATGATGTGTCGGCAGAGGCGGGATCGGGGCAAGTTGTTCTACGAGTTTCGGCTTGAGGATCGCATCCCCGAGAACCATCTACTGCGCCGGATCGACGTGTTCGTCACTACAGTGCTGGCCGACCTACACAAGGAACTGGAGTCCTTCTACAGCGATATCGGCCGCCCGTCCGTTGATCCCGAGCTGATGATCCGGATGCTCGTCATCGGCTATTGCTATGGTATTCGGACGGAGCGCAGGCTCACTCAGGAAGTTGAGTTGCACCTCGCGTATCGCTGGCTTTGCAAGCTCGGGCATGCTTCGCGAATTTTCGTGGAGACTGCTCGAGCGATACCGCATGTGCCGGCTATCAGGGTGACGGTGCTTGCTGCGCCGGCAAGTGACACTTCACGGCGTTGATCAATTAATCGCGTCAGAGGAATGCGAAGGCCAGCGCGACGGCGATGCGGTAGATGCCGAACGGGATAAAGGTTCGGGTCCGCACAAAAGCCAGCAAGAACTTGATGCTGAGCAAGGCCACGAAAAAGGACGAGATGAAGCCGGCAGCAAGGACCCCAAATTGTTGCGGCTCGAAGGAGGAAGCGTTCTTGAGAAGGTCGTAGCCGGTGGCGGCAAGCATGGTAGGCACGGCGAGAAGGAAGGAGAACTCCACGATCGTGCTGCGGCTCAGCCCGAGAATGAGACCTCCGACGATGGTGGCGCCGGCCCTCGATACGCCCGGCACGATCGACAGGCTCTGGAACAGCCCGATCAGCACGGCTTTTGAGTAAGGGATCGCGGCGACGTCGGCGACGGCATCGTCGCTTTCCTTGTGCAGCAGCTCAAACACGATAAGCGCGACGCCGCCCAGTCCGAGGGCCCAGAGCACGACCGTGTCGCTGCCGAACAAATAAGTCTTCACCACATGATAGAGAGCAAAGCCGATCAGGCCGGTCGGGATGAACGCCGCGATCACGCGGCCAAGGACGGCTGGCACCAAGAACTGCCGCCAATACAGCACGATCACCGATGCGATGGCCCCTAGCTGGATGGCGATCTCGAAGCTCTTCTGAAAATCGGTCTGCGGCAGCCCCAACAGCCGGCTCGCCAGGATCAGGTGCCCAGTCGATGAAATCGGCAGGAACTCTGTGATCCCTTCGACAATGCCGAGGATGATGCTTTGCAGTAACGTCATTGCGTGATCTCACCTGTCGCGAGCCGCGCTGGCGGCGTGGAGAAAAGCCAATGATCTGTGCGGTCTTCGCGACGGCCCCGAACGCGAGACGCTGTGATGTCAGCTACCGGACCAAAAGCGGATATGCAAAGTAGTTATTGAGGACCGCGGCAAGTTGAGCCTGCCAAAACGGCCTGCGGCGTGCGAATGCCCGGCACGGCGCCCCCAGGCTGGACACAGGCCAGCAGGGAGTCATGCTGATACAGATCAAGGCGGCCTTCCCATGTACTACTAATCTTTCGCCAACGAGTCACAGCTCATGTGGTTCTCTGTGCCCAGAGGAGAACGGCCAATCGCCTGGTCGACGCGATGGGTCGGATAGCAAGGGGTCGTCTGATGGCGAAACGAACGAGGTCTACGCCGCAGCAGCTCAAGTTCACAGAACCGCCGCTGCGCGGCTTCCTGATCCATCTTACTGTCTTTATCGTCGTCATTGTCGGGCTCGCCGCCCTCAACCTGATCAGGAATCCCGCCCATCTTTGGTTCCTCTGGGTGCTTATTGCGTGGGGCATCGCCCTTGCCGTCCATGATCTCCTGCTGCTCATAAAGTTTCGACCAAAAACGGCGATCCCTCTTGGGCCACGCACGCCCGACGACGGGGTATAGGAAGCGATGAAAGCGGCAGAATGCTACAGTCTTGTGCACGGCGAAGAATTGCCAACTCGTCGTGATGAACCTCAAACCCGGTGAAGCTCTACACGCCCTACGCTCCCCGAACCATCGCGATGGCGTAGTACACGCCACCAAGGCGGACGCAGAGGCAGACGAAGAGCATTTCGACGGGAAGACGACCGAATAGTCACCTGCCCGACAATTGGTCCCAACCCTTGAGCGCTCGAACCCCTTCTTCAAACCCCTTCCTATGGGGAATGCGAGACTTATCCCCGCTTCGCCAGCCTCCCTTACACTCCGCATCACCTCGTCCGCTGAAGGGGCGTTCTCATGAGGCGTCGTGAGGCGGGACGAACACACTTCGTGTGCGGGCTTTCGGTCCCCACCCGAAGTGTGTGGCGGGCATTGGGTAATTCCTGGTGCTTGCCGGTGCGGTGCCCGCGGCAAACGCCGCTCTGGCGCGCCGAAAGGTGCCCGCGCGTCCAGCAATGGACGCGAGCTCATTGATTGCGCTTTTCGGCGCGCCATTCCCCTTCGCGCATGCGCGGTGAGGGAAAAACGAGTAAAACCCGGGCGCAGAAATGTGTCGCGGCAACGGGGTCGCGCGCCCAGTGGGCAACGGCAGGGCATCACCTTGACTTTGCCGCCCCGGGGCCCAACTATGGAATAGAATTGTTCTAAGCTGGAGCGCGAATTTGCCAAGGATTCGCGCGTTATCAGCTTCAAGAGGCCCATGCCATGTTCATTCAGACCGAAGCCACCCCGAATCCGGCCACGCTGAAATTCCTTCCCGGCCGGCCGGTGCTTGCCCAAGGCACCCTTGAGTTTCTCGATCCCGCCGAGACCAAGGACTCGCGGCTGGCCGCGCGGCTGTTCGAGGTCGAGGGCGTCACCGGCGTCTTCTTCGGTTCCGATTTCATCAGCGTGACCAAGGGCGACGGCGAATGGCAGCATCTGAAGCCGGCGATCCTCGGCGCCATCATGGAGCATTATGTCTCCGGCGCACCGATTGCCGCCGAGGGCGAGCAGGGTTCCGAGAGCGCCGAGCAAGATGAGTTCTTCGCGCCCGAGGACGCTGAGACCGTCACCACCATCAAGGAGCTGCTGGAGACCCGCGTGCGTCCCGCCGTTGCCCAGGATGGCGGCGATATCACCTTCCAAGGCTATCGTGACGGCATCGTCTTTCTGCATATGCGCGGCGCCTGCTCGGGCTGCCCGAGCTCGACGGCGACGCTGCGCCACGGCATCGAGAACCTGCTCCGCCACTTTATTCCCGAGGTGCAAGAGGTCCGCCCGGTTTGACGAGGCCGTGCGCCGGGCAAGCGAGCGCGCCAGCTTCGACGCGGTGGCGCGCATCCTCTAAAAGACCGCAATGAATATTCTCGCCCTTGAGACCAGCATGGGCGCCTGCGGCGCTGCGGTGCTGCGAGGCGACGGCACCTCGCGGCGCATCGTCGCGCACGAGGAGCGGATGGCGCGCGGCCACGCCGAGGCACTGATGCCGATGGTCGCCGAGGTGATGGCGGAAGCCGGCCTCGACTTCGCCGCGCTGGATCTGATCGCTGCGACGGTTGGGCCGGGGAGCTTCACCGGGGTGCGCATCGCCATTGCGGCAGCACGGGGCTTCGCTCTCGTCACGAGCGCTAAGCACTGGAGCACCGATTGCCTTACCGTGATGGCAAGAGCGGCGCTGGCGAGCGGCGCGATGGAGAGTTGGGGTAAGTCCTTCGCCGTCGCCGTCGATGCGAGAGCATCGATGGTCTATTTCGGTCTGTACGATGGCGAGGGTCGGAAGGTCGAGGGCCCGCTCTTGCTCGGTCACGACGAAGCGGTAGCCCTGCTTCCAGCCGGTCTCCAGGTTGCGGTCGGCAGCGGCGCGGCCGATCTCGCGGCGGCAGCTTTGCATCGCCAACGGCAGATTGATGCGAAGCTGCCAGATCTCCAGCCGAGCGCGGCGGTGCTGGCCGAGCTCGCCTTCGAGGCCGGCGAGACCGTTCCGACATTGCGTCCGCTCTATCTCCGCCCGCCTGACGCCAAGCCGCAAGCTGCCGCCGCATTGGCCCGGCGCTGATGATGTCGCGCGCAGGTCTCTCCGCCATCGATATACGACTTACCGGGCTTGGCGACGCTGCGGCCATGGCGGCCATCCATGCCGCCTGCTTCGCACGAAGCTGGGACGCGGGCGCAATGGCGCAATTCCTCGGCGCCCCCGGCTGCATCTCTCTTCTGGCTGCGGCGGCTGAAGGCGAGCCGGCGCAAGGGCTGCTGATCGCCAGGGGCGCCAGCGACGAAGCCGAGCTGTTGACGCTCGCTGTCCATCCAACGTGCCGCCGTCTCGGGCTTGCCCGGGCGCTACTCGGCGCCGCTATGGGCGCTTTACGTGCGAGCGGGGCCAAGCAGCTGTTTCTCGAGGTCGAGGAGGAGAACGCCCCTGCCCGCGGCCTTTATCAGTCCCTCGGCGCGGTCATGGTTGGCCGGCGTCCAGGCTATTATGAGCATGGCGCCGACGCCTGCATCTTCAGCCTTGCCCTTTGAGCCCCTGCTGCCGATGATGGGCAGCCAACCAGCACCGAACACCATGACCAAGACAGCGACATGGGAAAGCCGGCTCGAGCGCCTCTGCGCCGAGAGGGGCATGCGCATGACCGGCCAGCGCCGGATCATCGCTAGGGTCCTGTCGGAAGCCGACGACCATCCGGACGTGGAGGAGGTCCACCGCCGCGCTTCCGCACGCGATACCCGCATCTCGCTCTCGACGGTCTACCGCACGGTGCGCCTGCTCGAAGGCGCGGGCATCATTGAGCGGCACGAATTCGGCGACGGCCGCGCCCGCTACGAGCCGGGGGGTCACGACCATCACGATCACCTCATCAATGTGAAGACCGGCGAAGTGATCGAGTTCAAGAACGAGCAGATCGAGGCCCTGCAAGAGAGCGTTGCCCGGGAGCTCGGCTTTAATCTGATCGGCCACCGGCTCGAGCTGTTCGGGACGCCACTGAAGACCGGCAAGTAGCCGCGGCGCCGTGAGAAGCGTGCGCGCCTTTCTGGTGTTGGCGGCGTTTTTCGCCTTCACCATTCCGCTGATGCCGTTGCAGCTCTTGTTCTTGTGGACCGGGTCGCGTTACGCGCGAACCTTCCCCAATTGGTATCATCGTCAGGTTTGTAGGATTATCGGCATCCACCTGCATGTCGATGGCGCCGTGGCGCGAGAACGTGGCGTGCTGATTATCTCGAACCACGTCTCCTGGCTCGACATCACGGTGCTTTCGGCGGTGGCGCCGGTGTCTTTCGTGGCGAAACAGGAGGTGTCCTCCTGGCCCTTCGTCAGCTGGCTCGCCAAGCTGCAACGCTCGGTGTTCGTCGACCGCACTCGCAGGACGGAGGTGACGGACAAGGCGAACGAGATCGTGAGCCGGCTTCAGGCCGGCGACCACATCGTCCTGTTCGCGGAAGGCACGTCGAGTGACGGCAACGGCGTGGTGCCGTTCAAGACGCCCCTGTTCGCTGCCGCCAAGCCGTCGGGCGCAAAGCCGCTCGGCGCCGACATCTGTGCCCAGACTTTGGCGCTTACCTACACCAAGCTGCATGGCATCGCGCTGTGCCGCCGCGGCCGGCCCGTGGTGGCCTGGTATGGCGACATGGACCTCGCGAGCCACGCTTGGCGGTTGTTGGGCTTGGGGCCGCTCGATGCCTATATCCGCATCGGCCCTCCGGTTCGGCTCGACGACTTTGCCGACCGCAAAGAGCTCGCCCGCTATGCCCAGGCGAAGGTCCGCAAGGACGTGGCCGAGCTCCTGCGCGGGCGCGCGTCCTCCGTCCGCGCTCAGCCTGCGCCTTAGGCTCTCCTCAGCCGAACGGCTTGCGGGACCGTGTTAGGGACGAAGGTTCCGTCGTGAAGCTGCCGGAGGTGCTCGCTCCGAATGATGTTTACGAGCGTCGTATGCACGGCGCGATCCGCGCTCTCGACGTCGTCGAACAGCCCTTCCTTCAAGACCAGATTGACCAGATCATTCTTCGACATCGGGCCGATTTCGCTAAGCCGCTGCAGGATGAAATCCGCAAGCGAGATTTGTGGCGGGGTCTGGAGCGGCAGCACGTTTGCCATGCGCCGATGCTCGACGTCCATGAGTCTCCCAAGAGCTGAGAGCTCCGCCTTCAACTCCGACACGCGTCCTTCGCGCTCGCCTTGCAGCTGCTCGATTATTTTGTCGAATTGCGCAACAAGCAGCACTGATCTGATCCTCGATCAGTCGAACACGCTCTTGTAAGTCGTTCCTGATGTCCCGCATGGCCCCGCCCCCGCTTTGCCGCACCTAGGATCGCCGGTCCCAACAAGGCCCGGCAGCAATCCAATGTGGAGAACCTTTCGCCGAAACAAAAGGGCCAGACGCAAATTCCTGTGCATCGTGGGACCCCCGCAGCAGTGCCGGCGGGGTGCTCGCCGGCGCATTCCTCAACCGCTCTTGGATTTCCGGTGAATCTGTGCCTTTCCCATCTCAGGCAGGAAGGCCGCGAGCAGGCCGATCGCCGGCAGGAACGCGCAGACGTGATAGACGAGGGTGATGCTGGTCCAATCGGCGAGCTCGCCGAGAAGAGCAGCGCCGATGCCGGCGATGCCGAAGGCAAGTCCAAAAAATAGACCCGCGACCATGCCGACCCGTCCTGGGATCAGAGTCTGCGCATAGACGACGATCGCCGGAAACGCCGATGCGAGGATCACGCCGATGAACACGCTGAGGACGGCCGTCCAGAACAAATCCGCATAAGGCAGAATAAGCGTGAAGGGCAGCACGCCGAGGATCGACCACCAGATGACGCGGCGAGTTCCGATTCGGTCGCCAATCGGTCCGCCGATCGCTGTGCCGGCGACCACCGCGCCGAGAAAGATGAAGAGATAGACCTGCGCGCTCTGCACCGTGAGATCGAAGGTGTGGATCAGGTAGAAGATGTAGAAGCTGGTGATGCTGACGAGATAGAAATGCTTTGAGAAGGTGAGCGCCATCAGGATGACGATCGAGCGTCTCACTTTGCTGTGCGCGAGCTCGGAGATCGCCTTCAGCTCATCGCCCCCCGCCTTGTCGTTCAGCTTGATGGTCTTGCCATACCAGGCGCCGATGCCGGTAAGCATACCCATGGCGAGCAGCGCCACGATCGAGAACCAAGCGAGGCTGCCCTGGCCGTAGGGCAGCACGATGAAGGCCGCGAGCAGCGGGCCTATCGCCGTGCCGAAATTTCCGCCGACCTGAAATACCGATTGCGCTAGCCCGTGACGTCCGCCGGAGGCGAGCCGAGCCACGCGCGAGGATTCGGGGTGGAACACCGACGACCCCATGCCGATCAGCGCGGCGGCGGCGAGCACCATGGCGTAGCTCGTGGCGACCGACATCAAGAGCAACCCGGCGAGCGAGGAGCCCATGCCGAGCACGAGCGAGTAGGGCGTTGGGTAACGGTCGGTGTAGTAGCCGACCACCGGCTGCAGCAGCGACGCGGTGCACTGGAAGGTGAAAGTAATCAGCCCGATCTGACTGAAATCGAGGGCGAGCGCGGTCTTGAGCATGGGATAGATCGCCATGATCAGCGACTGGATCACGTCGTTCAGCATGTGGCAGACGCTGATCGCCGCGAGCACCGCGACTACGGTGCCTTCGGTCTTGCCGTCGCGCGCGCCAGCGGCGGCAGCTTTCTTGCCGCCCCGGCGGGTGGGTGTCTTTGCCTCGATCGCCATGCCTTCTAGCCGTATGAGTTAGGGCGGCAGAATTGGGCCAAAGCCACGCCGCACTGCAAGGGTTCATTTGCCGGGTGACGTGGCGGATTGGCGCGGGGCGCAGCCCACGCTCAGTGCTTCAACGCTTCGTCAACCGGCACGTAGGGCAGCTTTAGCGCCTCGGCCACGGCCTTATGGGTGACCATGCCGTCGTGAATATTGAGACCGTCGGCCAAATGGCGGTCTTCCTGAAGCGCCCGCCTCAAGCCCTTCTCCGCGAGGTCGAGCACGAAGGGCGACGTGGCGCTGGAGAGCGCGAAGGTCGAGGTGCGCGCGACCGCGCCCGGCATGTTGGTGACGCAATAATGCACCACGCCATCGACCACATAGGTCGGATGGGAGTGGGTGGTAGGTCTGGAGGTCTCGGCGCAGCCGCCCTGGTCGATGGAAACATCGACGATCACCGCGCCGGGCTTCATGGCCTTGACCGTCGCCGCGGAGATCAGCTTCGGCGCTCTGGCGCCGGGCACGAGCACGGCGCCGATGATGAGGTCGGCGCGCCGGCACAGCGTCTCTACCGCCTGCGGCACGGAAAACACGGTACGGAGTCGGGGCCCCAACTGCGCCGAGGCGCGTCGGAGCGGGTCGAGGTGGCGCCCCGCCATGATCACATCGGCGCCCATGCCAAGTGCGATCAACGCCGCATTGGTCCCGACCACGCCGCTGCCGAGGATGAGCACGTCGGCCGGAGGCACGCCGGGCACGCCGCCGAGCAACACGCCGCGGCCGCCATTCTGCTTCTCCAGGCAATGCGCTCCGACCTGGGGCGCCATGCGGCCGGCGACCTCCGACATCGGGGTCAACAGCGGCAGCGTCCCAGCCTCGCTGGTCACCGTCTCATAGGCGATGGCCGTGACACCGGACGCGAGCAAGTCCTGGGCTTGCGCAAGATCCGCGGCGAGGTGGAGATAGGTGAAGAGCACTTGACCGCGCTTGAGCTTCTTGCGCTCGGCTGCAAGCGGCTCCTTGACCTTGACGATCATCTCGGCGCGATCGAACACCTGATCCGCGCCGGCCACGATCTCCGCGCCCGCAGTCAGATAATCGTCGTTACTGATCCCGGCGCCCTGACCCGCGCTCGTCTCGACGATGACGCGGTTGCCCTTGCCTGTCAGCTCGCGCACGGTCGCGGGGATGAGGCCGACGCGGTGCTCGTGATCCTTGACCTCCTTGGGGACCCCGACCAGCATGCCGAACCGCTCCTTCCTTGTTTGAGCTCGATGTCGCGAGCGCCCGAGCAGGGTTGGGCCGAACATCGGTCACCCGCAAGGGTTCATGTGCTGGAAATTGCCGACGGAACGCAATCCGAGCGCGAGGCGATATGCAGGCAGCCTTGACCTTTCAGCTCCTGGTCTTGTTGGCGGTAGCCAATGGCACGCCCGTGGCCGCTAAGCTCGTTCTGGGGAAGGCCTTTGCCCGTCCGCTTGATGGCGGGGCGCTCTTCGTCGACGGGCGTCCCCTGTTCGGGCCGTCGAAAACCATCCGTGGCATCGTAACGTCCGTGTCGGCGACGTCAGGCGCAGCGGCGCTGATCGGTCTCGGCTGGGAGGTTGGAGCCTTGGTCGGGACGGTCGCCATGGCTGGCGACCTCTGTTCCAGCTTCTTGAAGCGCAGATTAGGCCTTGCTCCGAGCAGCATGGCCATCGGCCTCGACCAGATTCCTGAATCGCTATTTCCCTTGCTGGCATGCCGGCTGCTGTTGCCCCTCACCATGCTCGACATCGGGGTGGCAACGATCTTGTTCTTTGTGGGCGAACTGGTCCTGTCGCGCATCCTGTTCAAATTGAATCTGCGCGATCGGCCATATTGATCGCGCCTCGCTTCGCTCAGGGCGAGGCGTGCAAATGATGCAAGGTGATCTCCGGGGGACAGTTGAAGCGGACCGGGACGATCGCGCATCCGGCTCCCACCGACGTGTAGCCGATCATGTCGTGATAGTGCCAGCTTCCGGCGCCCATCGATCGCGGCAACGTCGAATCGAGCGTGATCGGGATGCCGCCCGGAAGGCAGATCTGGCCGCCATGGGTATGGCCGCTCAGCAGCACGTTGAAGTCGGCATGCGCGGCCTGCCGGTAGATCTCCGGGGTGTGCGAAATGAGGATGGAAAACTCGTCATGCGGGAAACCCTGGGTGGCCTTCTCGATATTGTCCATCCGGTAGAAATGGGCGTCGTCGATGCCGGCGAGATGAATGCGGCGACCGTCCCGTTCGATTGTTTCCCACTCATTGAGCAGCATTCTGATGCCCATCTGCTCCAAGGCCGGCACCATGCAAATCGTGTCGTGATTGCCGAGCACGCCATAGATCGGTCCTTTGACGCGCTCGCAAATGCGCGCCGTGCCGGCAAGCGCAGCGGCGTAGGGCCCAAAGGTCTTCGCCCGGTAGTCGCCGGTCAACACGCAAATGTCATAGGAGATGTCGCCAAGGAGATCGGCCACGCGGCGCATCGCGCGCCCGCTCATGTCGGCGTGTAGATCGCTGAGCTGGAGAATGGTGAAGCCCTCGAAGGGCTGTGGCAGGCCAGGCGAGGCGATGCGGTTATGCCGCAATTCGACCTTGGCGGCGTTGCTCTCGCCCCGCCAATAGACGCCGGTCAGCATCAGGATCGCCCGGATCATTGAATGCGACAGCGTGAGGTTCTCGATGTGAAAGAAGTTCAGCCCCTGGCCGAAGACCTGCGCCTCATGGTCTTTCTCGATGCCAAGACGCTGCCTCGCATGCAGCCGTCCGAGACGTTTTTCGAGTGTCGCCAGCATCTCGTCGTTCGTGGTCACGGCGCGCCTTGGTCGGCAAAGCTGAACTTAGGCCCGGGAGCGGAATGCCGAGTTCAAGCTCGCCTTGCTGACGCTCTATGATCCATCGCTTGGAGCGAGGCAAGGCCGTGTGCGCGGCCGCGTTGAGCGACGGCGTGGCGAGCGCCCATCGGGTTCGTATCGGTGGAGGAGAGCACTCAAGCGACGGCGCGATGGCGCCGGCGCTGGGTGCTGGGTGCTGGCGGGGTCGGTCGAGGATCGGCTTGAACGACCCCTCATGATCCGTTCAATTCGGCCGGAGGTTCAAACAAACCAGCGCCATCCACCCGCTATTTATTGGTGCAGGTGCCAAACCCGGCAATCGTGGCGTCGGCCGTTGCGAACGACATCGAGGCCTTGTCGCTGTTTTTGTCGATGAGCAACAGCCAGCCAAATGCGCCGTCGATGCCATGCATGATGAGCTGATCGGCGGACTCGGCGACGCCGTCGAATTTATCCGTGCGGGCAAAACCTGTCTCATCCACGGCCCCGACGACACTGTTCTCGAAGTCGACCGTGACCTTCACCGGAATCTTGATTCCGCCGAGTTCCTTGCCTTCCTTGCAGGTGCCGTCCGGTGAGCAGGCGCTCATGGCGCTGAAGTCGCAATGCAGGGTGGGAATCGGAGGCATCGTCTTTGCGGCCGGAGCCGCGCTGTCGCTTGGCGTTTCCGCCTGGGCCGACAGACTCGCCGCGATAGACACAGCAGCTACGGCGAGCACTCTACCAATGGTGTTCATAATGATCTCCCCTCGGCGCGCGTCGGCGCCAATTGATCCGTTTCAGACGATCTTGGGCTAGTCGATTGGGTCGCGGTTGGCGTCCCGATTAGCGGCAATAGTAAGGGAATGGAGGAAAGGCCGGACAGGTCGGATACACCGCATAGGGCGCTGAATAGACCGGGGCGGGCGCCACGACGACGGGCGGCGCATAATAGACTGGGGGGTAGTAGGGGCGTGCAACCACAGCGCCTGCGACAGCGCCGGCGGCGAAGGCCCCGCATCCCCAGCAACCGCCGCGCCAATAAGCATTTGCACTTTCAGTCAGGGCCGTCAGTGTCAATGCGGCACCAAGGATAATCGCGCCCTTTCGGGCCAGGCTTCCCGTCATCATCGTCATAGGATTGAGCCTCCTTGATTGTCTCTGGGGCATGAATTGGGATGCGACCGGCAGCGCTGCCACTCTCCATCCCTGCTCTCTCGATGCGATAGCTCTAAAAGCAAGGCGTCAGGACTGCCAAGTGGCGGCGACTGTAGTCGCATATTCCTCCAAATTCCATCCCTCAATTCGCCCCACATTGGGGCCCGTCATCAAATTTTCATAAAACAAATCAGTTTGCTACATCAGCGAACCCGTCTCTGCCCGTTGGTTCCCTGTTCCAGGGGAAAATACAGGGAAATTCGCCGACTTTTGGCTCAAGATGACCGAGGCGGCTCCGGCTTTCGGGTGGAAATTCAATTGTTTGCGAGCAGAATTCCCTAGCCGTTAGAGCAGGGAAAATTTGCGGGCGAACAGGGAGGGGGAAATTGTCTAGCAGGGACAACGTCTCCGACTTCGGCTTCTTTTACGCCCGAGGTTTCGTTCATCAGGCGCATCGTCGACCCACGACGCCAGCTCTGCTGTCACCTCAAGGGGCTTGCAACGTGGCCTAGCCGACTGGCTGCGACTAAAGAAAACATTCGCGCGGAGATTGACGGTCATGATGCAACGCGGTGTCCAGGCGGAAAGAGGGAACTCCCCTATGCCAGCCAGGTTTACTGGCATTTCTTTTCTCAGCTTTGGCTTCCGCCCCTTCTTTCTCGGAGCTGCGCTATGGGCCGTCCTGTCCATGATCCTTTGGATTGGCGCACTCGCAGGCCTTTGGCAGCTCGCGCCTGGGTACGGAGCGCTCGTATGGCATGCGCATGAGATGCTGTTCGGCTATACATCAGCAGTGGTGGCCGGCTTCCTCTTGACGGCGGTGCCCAGCTGGACCGGGCGGCTGCCGATCGCGGGCTGGCGCCTTGCACTGCTTTTTTCGCTTTGGTGTCTTGCCCGGATCGCATTTCTTGCGACGGGAGCCACGGGCCCCCTCCCGCCAATCGTAATGGATAGTCTCTTCCTCCCCTGCCTCCTCCTGGTGACGGCGCGCGAGATCGTCGCCGGCCGCAATTGGCGTAATCTGCCCCCGCTCATCCTTGTGGGCCTTCTGGGGGCGGCCAATATCGGCTTTCACGCCGAGGTACTCGCCGGGGCGCCAGATGTGTCTATGCGCGTAGCTGTTGCGGCACTTATCGGGTTGATCATGCTCATCGGCGGCCGGATTACGCCGAGCTTTACCCACACTTGGCTGTTACGAATGGGGTCGCCACATCTACCGGCTTCGTTCGGCCCCCTCGACAAAGTGACGCTGATCGCTTCCGGCGTGGCGCTGGTTCTTTGGATCGTCACGCCAACCATACCAGCGACGGGGCTTCTCTTCCTCGCCGCTGCAGCAGCGCAGGCAGCGCGTCTGTGGCGCTGGAGTGGGATCCATGCCTGGGGCGAGCCTCTCGTCCTGATCCTCCATCTCGGTTATGCCTTCGTCCCACTAGGCTTTCTACTCGGCGCAATATCCATTCTCGTACCCGGCACTCTTGCTGGGACGGCGGCCTTGCATGCTTGGACGGTGGGCGCGATCGGCCTCATGACGTTGGGGGTGATGACGCGCGCGACGCGGGGCCATACCGGCCGCGACCTAACCGCGTCTGCTTGGACAATGTCAATTTACGGCGCCATGACCGGCGCCGCGCTCCTGCGCATGGCTGCGGGCATTTTCCCGCAAGGCTATCTGGTCATGCTCGAGGCTGCGGGCACCGCCTGGGTTGGTGCCTTCGCAATGTTCCTTTTCGAATACGCGCCCATGCTGCTTGGGCCACGGTCGGAGCGAAGCCCAACGGCCTGAGTAGCCCGTGCGACGATTTCTCACGCCCGAGTTTGACGTGGGTCAACGACGGCCACGTACACCCACCCCATCATGGCTTCCGGGTCGCTATTTCAGTAATTCGCTGGCAAAAATGGAGGCACCGATGTCAACTTCGAAGCGCTTGTGGCCGACCCTCGAACAGGTTCTTCGTCGGCAAGGTCTGATGGACCGTATGATGCGGACGAGTGGAGTTGACGTGCCTACGGCCGTTCGCGTGGATGGCGGACTAGCCTTCATGGAGGCGCGCGGCAAATGTCGCTATTGCCTCTATGAAGGCCCCTGCCGAGACTGGCTCGAGTTATCCGAGGGGCTGCCAATGCATCCGGATTTCTGCCCTAACGCGAGTTTCTTCCGCGCGTGCAGGCGCGAAGATAGCTGAACCTGCCGACGCTCCCTTCCACATGAGTAGCTTGGCCTGTAGTCTCCGCGGCTTCGCAGGCGGAAACTTCGACATGCCATGGGATTGGCTACCAAAGGCAACGGCGAATGTGAAGATAGCCACCTCATCATGCTGATCGGCCCCCTGTCCCGGTAATCTAATAGCCCCTCAGCTTCTTGAGTTGTTGGCGGCTTAGACCGTCAACATCCCCACTCGTAAGCTTTTCGATCCCACCAAGTTTCTCTGCTTTTGCCTGGGCGGCTTTGAGCTTGGCCTCCGACCCTTGCTCGATCGCGCCAGTATGGACTGGTGTCCTTGGCGCAGACTGCGGCACATGAGCGGTGGCGTGAGGTGAGGGCGTCTTGGAACGTCGATACGTGCGACGGCCATACCAATCCGACGGCGGCGGTGGCTCATAACCTACCGGGCCATCATAATCATAGGGGTCGTCATAATAGGGGTCGTAATAATAGTCAGGTGGGGGTGGGACGACATAAACCGCTTGCGGTGTGAGTGCGCTACCTAGAATTGCCCCGATACCAAGTCCTACGAGCGCGGCACCTACCGCAGAGCCATTTCCCGCCTGTGCCGGAGCGGTGAATAACAGCGCGACCATTCCGACTGCCGCCGTCGCGGCGGTAACTCGAAGCAATTTATGCATTGGAGACCTCCACAGCCCGCCCGACGACGGTCGCGCGATGCCTCACCTACCGTCAAAATCCTAAGCGGAATGCGTTACTAGAAGGTCACAGAAGAAGGACGCCGACCAAAGCCGACTACGGTTTGCCGGCCGTTTCGGTCTGCAGTTGCTTCATGGCAGCCTTTCGCTGATCGGGACTGAGCTCCTTTTCAAAGCCCTTTTTTGCCTCAGTGAAGGAAGGGCCTGAGAGGTTTTTGGAGCAACCCATCAGCGCGGCACCAGCCACGATGAGCAAGACCAAAGGCGCTAGTCTGAGAATGGCCATCTCGTGAGGCTACACCAAAGAGTGGCCAAAAGCCGACGCCAGGAACACCCCGATCGGCATTGTCAGACAAACCTGAACGGCCCTGCGAAGGGTGCTGGTCTGAGGCGTTCAGGCCGCCAACTGACGCCACTCGGCCAGGGCGGCAGAACGGTTCTGTTTGAAGATGTCGCGGCGGTTGAGGTGACGGTCGTGGTTGAAGTGGTTGTGGA
>Ga0315295_10000306_pt1 | contig 41383 bp, 35 predicted proteins | sample YL17G14_0_MG_FD_204453 | JGI IMG/M metagenome (GOLD analysis project Ga0315295, IMG submission 204453) | Sediment microbial communities from Yellowstone Lake, YNP, Wyoming, USA - YL17G14_0 | ecosystem: Environmental > Aquatic > Freshwater > Lake > Sediment | place: USA: Wyoming | collected...
CTCACCGCCACGAAGATGATGAAGATGAGGCCCCGAAGCGGAGGGATGGGCCTCACGTCTTCTTTGTTGTCTATGCTCAGGCGTGCGTTCGAGGCCCTTCCCGCTATCCGGTTGCGCCCGTTGGGCCCTGGGCTTCGCATTCCGGCGCTATTCCATCTGCCGCGACCGGCTTTCCGGCCGGGCCTCTAGCTCCTTGCACGCTGGCTGAGCTGTTCCGTGCGTGCCCTCTGGCGCGCTTCCTGCTCCCGGAGCTCGGGGGTGAACTCGGCGCCGAAGTCCTCCGCCTCGAAGATTGGACGGAGCTCGACCTCATCATCGACGCCCGCCGGGTTGGGGATGCGTTTGGCCCATTCGATCGCTTCGTCCAGCGAGGCGACCTTCCAGATCCAGAAGCCGGCGACCAGGTCCTCGGGCTTAGCGAATGGACCGCGTACCACGGATCTCTTCGTGCGCGCGAACACGACGCGGGCGCCCTTGGAGCTCGGATGCAACCCCTCGCCGGCGAGCATCATCCCGGCATTGACCAGCTCCTCATTGAACTTGCCCATCTCCGTCAGGACCTTCTCGTTGGGAAGCACGCCCGCTTCCGTATCCTTGTCGGCCTTGAGGATCACCATGACTCTCATCGCATACCCTCCACGTGGTGTCCGGAAACGGGCGCGGCGTGCAGGCCGGTTCCGGCGGTTGAGAATGGGTCCGGACCCGGCGTCGAGCACGCGCCACGCCTACCTGCACGGGGACAACCGCCAAATCCTTGGATCGCCGATCCGTCGATACGGCGCAGCCGACCCGGGCAGGCCAGAGCCGACCGTCAGCGCCCGGTGTGGGGAAGCGTGTACGAATCTGGCTCGCACCCTTGACGGCTGTGTGCAAGGGCCCCGGCCTATCCGCCGGCCATGGCCCCGATGATGCGGAAGGGCTCGGCGCCAGTGGCAATCTCCTCGGGCAGCGGGTCGTCCGGGAGCTCAAGCGAGTAGTCCTGCTTGCAGGCGAAGAACCGCAGGAAGGCGCGCCGCTCGTGCGTGACGTGATCGCGAATCGTGCCCTGCAGCACAGGATACGCCGCCTCAAGCGCGTCGAGGATCGAGCGCTGCGTGAGTGGAGCTCTTACTTCGAGCTGGACCTCACCCTGGACGCGGGCCAGCGTCCGCAGGTGCGCCGGGAGCACGACCCGGATCATGGCAGCGTCTGCACCTCGACCGACAGGACGGCCGGCAGGTCACGCACGATGGGGGCCCAGGCGTCGCCCCCATTCGCCGATGCGTACACCTGGCCGCCGGTGGTCCCGAAATACACGCCGCACGGGTCGAGCGTATCCACGGCCATCGCATCGCGCAGGACGTTGACGTAACAGTCGCGTTGCGGCAGGCCCTTCGAGAGCGGCTCCCACTCGTCGCCGCCGGACCGGCTGCGGTAGACGCGCAGCTTTCCCTCGGGCGGGTAGTGCTCGGAGTCGCTCTTGATCGGGACGACGTAGACGGTGTCCGGCTCGTGCGCGTGAACGTCGATGGCGAATCCGAAGTCGGTGGGCAGGTTGCCGCTGATCTCCCGCCACGAAGCGCCGGCGTCGTCGGTGCGCATCACATCCCAGTGCTTCTGCATGAACAGGACGTCTGGGCGCGACGGGTGCATCGCGATCCGGTGCACGCAATGACCGACTTCCGCATCCGGGTCGGGGAGCTCGTAAGGGGATTTCAGGCCGGAGTTGGCCGGGCGCCAGGTCTTCCCGGCATCGTCGGTGCGGAAGACGCCGGCGGCCGAGATAGCGATGTACATGCGCTGCGGATGCGCCGGGTCGAAGACGATCGTGTGCAGGCCCATGCCGCCAGCGCCGGGAGCCCACAGATGGCCCTTGGCCGCGCGCAGCGCGGGGAGCTCCTCCCAGGCCTGCCCGCCGTCGGTCGACCGGAACAAGGCGGCGTCCTCGACCCCGGCATAGACAGTCTCCGGATCAGTCAGCGACGGCTCGAGGTGCCAGACGCGTTTGAACTCCCAGGGATGCTGCGTCCCGTCGTACCACTGATGGGTTCCGGGAGTGCCGTCGTAGGTGAACTTGTTCCCTACCGGCTCCCAGGTGGCGCCGCCGTCGCTGGATCGCTGGATCACCTGCCCGAACCAGCCGCTGGTCTGTGAGGCGTAGATGCGGTTCGGGTCGGCGGGCGAGCCCTTGAGGTGGAAGATCTCCCATCCGGCGAAGTGCGGCCCGCTGACCGCCCAATCCTTGCGCTTTCCGTCCGACGTCAGGACGAACGCCCCCTTACGCGTCCCGACAAGTACCCGTATTCCGCTCACGCCTCACTCCTTCCTGAGCTTCGCGCACGTACGCACAAGATCGACCCTCCATTGCCCTTCAGGGATAAGCCGGATGAATTATATCCTATTGGCGTGGAGGTGGGAAGGCGCTTGCGCCATGGGTCGTGAAGCCGAGTTCACGCGCAGGAGCGAAGAGAGGCAGCCAGGAGCCCTCTTTCCGCACTCCCGCACCTGTCGCTGCGCTGCTGCTCAAGCGACCAAAGACCACTTCCATGGGATGCCGGCTCCGACCGAGTGGCCTCAAAGGAGAGTTTATGGGTGAGGTAGACCCAATTACCCAAGGGCCCGGCCGACGGCAGCCTATCCGCCGCCGCAACTGTCGCCGGCAATCTCAGGCCTGGGGTGGATGACGGCAGTGCCGGCTCGCCACTAGACTGGGCTAACCGTTTCCGCGAGGTGTTTGCGTGGGCCCTGAGCGCGGAAGGCCGATCGGTCATGCGATCCCCGAGTCTGTGTCTCCCCTCGCGGCGGCTGCTCGCCGACCGCCGCGGGCGGACTGCCCACACGCCCCGAGCATGGAAGAATCATGCCCCCCTGAGCCCGCCTTCTTCGACCCGGACAAAACGCGCCGCCGCCGGCCCGCGTTCCGATTGGCGCCGGAGGTGCCCCCGTGCGCGTAACCCTCGACCCGGAAGCACTGCACGGCCCGTTCGTGCGTGAGATCGAGGCGATCTCCGAGCAGAACCTCCTGAAATGCAATCAGTGCGGCCGGTGCTCTGCCGGCTGCCCGGTGGTCGAAGAGATGGACCTGCTCCCGAACCAGATCATCCGGCTCGCCCAACTCGGTCTGGAAACGGTGATCGACTCACAAACCCCCTGGATGTGCGCCTCGTGCCTGATGTGCCAGTCGCGCTGTCCGAAAGGGGTCGATCTGCCACGCGTGATGGAAGCCGTGCGCCAGATCGCCCTGCGGCGCGGCGACTCTCGCGTCCTGGCCGGGCGGGTGGACGGTTCGCTCCTGGCATCCGCGCCGCAGATGGCCGTCATCGGCGCCCTGCGGCGAGGCGAGCGATGACCTCGACCGAGCGCGTCTACGGCTACTTCCCCGGCTGCACGCTGGCGACGACGGCGGTCGACTACGATGCCTCCGGCCGGGCTGTGGCGGCGGCGTTGGACCTCGAGCTGCGCGAAGTGCCGGACTGGAACTGCTGTGGTGCATCCTTCCCGCTGAGCGCCGAGAACGTGATGAACTTCATCGCCCCGGCGCGGACCTTGATCGCCGCCCAGCGGGAGGGGCAAGACCTGGCCACGTTGTGCGCCGTGTGCTTTCACGTCTTGAAGCGATCGGATTCCTATCTGCGGACGCACCCTGAAGCTGCCGACCGCTTGAATGCCTTCGTCACGGAGGGGGACTACGACGGACGGGTGAAAGTCCGCCACCTGCTCGGCATCCTGCGCGACGACCTCGGTTGGGAGGTCGTGCGCCGGCACGTGGCGGCCCCGCTTCAAGGGCTGCGAGCGGCCCCGTACTACGGATGCCTGCTGCTGCGGCCCGAGGCCGAGATGGAGTTAGACAACCCCGAAGCGCCGAAGGTGCTGCACAACCTGCTGCTTGCCCTGGGCGCCGAGCCGGTGGGGTTCGCGCGACAGGCGGAGTGCTGCGGGTCAACGCTCCTCGTCTCGGCCCCCGAAGCCAACCAGCGCCTGTCCACCGCCGTGATCGAGTCGGCTCGCTCGGCGGGCGCCATGATCGTGGTCACGGCCTGCCCGCTGTGCAAGTTCAATCTCGATCGGGCGCAGGAAGGGCTGCCGGCGGCGGAACGGCTGCTCGTCGCGTACTTCACCCAGGCGATGGCGGCTGCCTTCGGCCTGGCGGAGCACGCCGGCCCTGTCTGCCCGCTGCAGGCCGCCGCATGACGAATCCGAGCTGCACGACGGCGCTGGTGGTCGGTGCCGGCATCGGCGGGATCACCGCCGCACTGGATATTGCCAACAGCGGCTTCCAGGTGGTGATGGTCGAGCGCGAGCCGTCCATCGGGGGCCACATGGCCCAGCTCTCCGAGACCTTCCCGACGCTCGACTGCTCGCAATGCATCATGACCCCCAGGACGGTCGAGGTCGGTCACCACGAGAATATCCGGCTCCACACCTACAGTGAGATCGAGTCGGTCCGCAGGGAGCCATCCGGCAGCTACAGGGTGCGGATCCGCCGCCGGGCGGCCTACGTGGACTGGGAAAAGTGCACTGGCTGCGGCGTGTGCCAGGAGAAGTGCCCCTTCAAGGTCGAGTCCGCCTTCGAGCGCGGGATCGGGCAGCGGAAGGTCATCTATACCCTGTCGCCTCAGGCGGTGCCCAACAAACCGGTGATCGATGCCGAGCATTGCCGCTACCTGCAGAGCAAGCAGGACATCGAGGCCGGGCGTGCGCCGGCGGTCGACAAACAGGGAAACCCGGCGACGCCCAAGTGCGGCGCGTGCGCCAAGCTCTGCCCGACGGGCGCCATCGAGTGGGAGCAGCAGGATTCGGTCCTCGAAGAGGAAGTGGGGGCGATCGTCATGGCGACCGGTTACGACATGCTGCCCATGGAGCGACTGCCCGAGTACGGTGGAGGGGAACTGCGCGACGTCGTGGATGGGCTGGCGTTCGAGCGGCTGCTGGCGGCGAGCGGCCCGACAGCCGGAAAGGTCGTTCGGCCGTCCGACGGCGAGGTGCCCAAGCAGGTCGTCTTCGTCCAGTGCAGCGGGTCGCGTGATCCTGAGCGGGGCGTCCCGTATTGTTCGAAGATCTGCTGTCTGTACGTGGCCAAGCAGGCGATGCTGTACAAGCATCGCGTTCCGGACGGGCAGGCCTACGTCTTCTACATCGACGTGCGCGCCGGAGGCAAGGGATACGAGGAGTTCGTGACCCGGGCGCAGGAGGAACACGGAGTCGTCTACCTGCGCGGCAAGGTGAGCAAGATCTTCGCCCAGGACGGCCGGCTGATCGTCAAAGGGGCCGACACGCTGAGCCATCGAGCGGTGGAGATTTCGGCCGACCTAGTCGTCCTTGCGACGGCCATCGTGCCGCGCGCCACCACCCCGGCCGTCGCCGGGCTGTTGGGCGTCCCGGTCGACGAGAACGGCTTCCTGGTTTCGGGCGACGAAGAGATGGCGCCGGTGGACAGCTGCGTCGAGGGGGTCTTCCTGGCTGGGGCGGCGCTGGGCCCGAAAGACATCCCAGAGACCGTCGCGCAGGCGAGCGGCGCGGCGGCGAAAGTGCTTTCGCTCTTCCAGCAGCGGGTGGCTGCAGCGGCGACGGTGACCGCCTAAGCGGCGGTCCGCGGGCGAGGAGATCGGATCGGGTTCCTATGGGCGGTCGTATCGGCGTCTTCGTCTGTCACTGTGGCCACAACATCGCCTCGTCGGTGGACGTGGTGGCGCTGGGCGAGAGCCTGCGCCAGCATCCGGGTGTGGCGTTCGCCGCCGACTACAAGTACATGTGCTCGGATCCGGGCCAGCAGATGATCCGCCAGGCGATCGCCGACCATCAGCTTGACGGGATCGTGGTGGCAGCCTGCTCCCCGGCGATGCATGAGACCACCTTCCGCCGCACGGCGCTCAGCGCCGGGATGAATCCCTTCCGGTGCGAGAGCGCCAACATCCGCGAGCAGGTCTCGTGGGTGCATCAGCATGACCTCCCGGCAGCGACGGCCAAGGCCTCCGACGTCGTTCGGTCGATCGTCGAGAAGGTGCGGCGGGATGAAGCGCTCGAGCCTCTCATCCTGCCGTTGACCCGTCGGTGTGTGGTCATCGGCGGCGGCATCGCCGGCATGCAGGTCGCCCTGGACGTCGCCGGTGCCGGATACCCGGTGGTCCTGGTCGAGCGCCAGGCGACCCTGGGCGGGCGGATGGCCCAGTTGAGCGGCACCTTCCTGAACCTGACCGGGGCATCCGAGCGCCTGCAGGAGATGACGAGCGCAGTCGCGCACCATCCGAAGATCCAGGTGCTGACAAGCTCGGAGGTCACGGGCTGCAGCGGATACGTGGGCAACTTCCAGGTGAACATCCGAACCGCTCCGCCGGAGGCGGAGGAGCCCACGCCGTTCTCGCTCGACGCAGGCGCGATCGTCGTGGCCACGGGCTGGGACGCCTACGATCCGATGCGTCTCCCGGAGTACGGAGGCGGGCTCCTGGCCGACGTGATCAGCACGCTCGATTTCGAGCGCATGCTGGCCCGCGGGGGCGAAGTGCGGCGTCCGTCGGACGGCGTGGTGCCCCGTCAGGTGGTCTTCGTCCAGTGCGCCGGCTCGCGGGACCCTGAACACGGCGTCCCGTACTGCTCGAAGGTGTGCTGCATGGTGGTCGCCAAGCAGGCCATACAATACCGCCAGTTGGTCCCTGAAGGCCAGGCGTACGTCTTCTACATCGACATCCGCTCCGCTGGAAAGGGGTATGAGGAGTACGTCCAGCGCGCCATGGAGGACTTTGGCGCCCTGTACCTGCGCGGCAAGGTGAGTGAGGTCAGCCAGGACAAGGGAAAGATTCGCGTCTCCGGGTCGGATACGCTCAGCGGGCTTGCGGTGGATATCGTGGCGGACCTGGTTGTCCTGGCGACGCCCATGGTGCCCGCCAAAGGCGCCACCACCCTCGGACAGACGCTCCACATCAGCACCGATGCCAACGGTTTCTTCAACGAAGCGCACCCCAAGCTGCGACCGGTCGAGACGCTGACGGCCGGCGTGTTCCTTGCCGGGACGTGCCAGGGGCCGCGGGACATCCCCGAGACTCTGGCACAGGCCAGCGGTGCGGCCGCCAAGGTGCTGCAGCTGTTCTCCCGTTCCGAGATGACGCAGTCGCCGACAGTTGCAGCGGTGATTGAGGATCTGTGCGCCGCCTGTGCCACGTGCGTCGGGATCTGCCCCTACGGGGCGCGCGCTATCCATCCGGTGCGGCACGTGGCCACGGTGAATGGAGCTCTGTGTCAGAGCTGCGGTGCCTGTGTGGTGGCCTGCCCCAACAAGGCGTGCTATGTGCGCAACTGGCAGCCGTCCATGGTGCTGGCCATGCTGAATGAGGTCGTGTAGCCCGGCGCAGCCCTGGGCGCAACGAGGAACCGATGCCGACCGATGAACGCAGCCACCCGATCCTGGATGTGCCTCTGATGGAGCGGGTCAACGCGTTGTCCGACCAGCAGATCGAGCTCTGCTACCACTGCCACAAGTGCACCTCGGGCTGCCCGGTGGCGGAGGAGATGCGCTACGGTCCGGATCAGGTGCTGCTGCTGGTCCAGCTCGGGCAGAAAGACCGGCTGCTGCGCAGCGCCGATCTCTGGCTGTGCGCGGGATGCGAGACGTGCGCCACGCGCTGTCCCAACGAAATCGACATCGCTCGGGTGATGGATGCGCTGCGCCAGATCATGCTGGCGGAAGGCGTGCGGGCTGCCGACCCAGGATCGGTCAAGTTCCACCGCCTGTTCCTGTTCTTCGTCGAGCGGCTGGGGCGGATGAACGAAGCTGGGCTGCTCGGAGCACACAAGCTTTGGACCGGCAACCTGTTCTCCGACCTTGGCAGCGGCGCGCAGATGGTCCTCAAAGGCAAGATCCCGCTGGTGCCGCACGTCGTGAAGGGCAGGGCGAAGCTCCGGAGGCTGTTCGGCAGGCCGGGGACAGGGGCGGCGCTCCCACAGGACGGCGCTCTCGGCCCGGACGCACAGGGTGACTGATGGAGTACTCCTACTACCCTGGCTGCAGCCTGCACTCGACCGGACGTGAGTTCGACGACTCGGTCACGGCGGTCTTCCGCGCCCTGAACATCGGACTGGTCGAGCTGGAGGACTGGAACTGCTGCGGCGCTTCCTCGGCTCACAGCCTGAGCCGGGCCCTGTCGCTGGCTCTGCCGGCGCGCAATCTGTCGCTGGCCCAGGCCGCGGGCCATGATGTCGTCATGCCGTGTGCTGCCTGCTTCAACCGCCACAAGACGGCTGAGCGCGAGCTGCAGGGCAACCCGGAGAGGCGGCGTGAGCTCGAGCAGGCCGTCGGGTTCGAGTACCGCGGTTCGATCGCCGTCCGGGCCCTGATCGAGGTCCTGCATGATGCGGTAGGACTGCAGGCGATCCGCGAGCGCGCCACCTGCAGGCTGGAAAGTCTGCCGGTGGTCGCCTACTACGGCTGCCTGCTCGTCCGTCCTCCGGAGGTCACGCACTTCGACGACCCCGAGCATCCTGTTGAGATGGGCAGGTTGCTCGGCGCGTTGGGCGCGGACGTCCGCCCGTGGGGAAACGCCACGGAATGCTGTGGGGGTGCGTTGACCCTTACACAGCCGAAGGTAGCGCGCCGTTTGGTCACCCGCCTGGCCGGGCGGGCGCGGGAAGCCGGGGCACAGGCCATCGTGACCAGCTGTCCGCTGTGCCAGGTCAATTTGGAGATGCGACAGAGCGGGTTCAGCGGCCGGATGCCGATCTTCTACATCAGTGAGCTGATGGGCCTCGCCTTTGGCCTGGAGGAGTCGCGATCGTGGTGGCCCAAGCATCTGATCGACCCCCGTCCGGTGCTCCGGGCGGCCAGGCTGATCGCGTGAAGCGGCCGTAGCGCGATGGGAGCAGACGCCGTGTCCGCCGAGGAGACCGTGAGGGGAGTAGAGCCGATGCACGAGCCGCGCCCATTGGCCGCCGAGGCGATCCCGGCGGGCCGTGTGCATCCGCCCGTGGGTTCGGTCCTGGTGGTAGGAGGCGGCATCGGGGGGATGCAGGCCTCGATCGACCTGGCCGAGGCAGGCTTCGCCGTCCATCTGGTCGAGCGTTCGCCAGCCATCGGCGGAACGATGGCGCAGCTCGACAAGACGTTCCCCACCAACGACTGCGCCATGTGCATCATGTCACCCAAGCTGGTGGAGGTGGGGCGGCATCTCAACATCCACATTCTGACGAATGCCGAGCTGGAGGGGATCGAGGGCCAGGCCGGCGATTTCCGCGTTACCCTCCGCCAGCACCCGCGCTACGTCAAGCTCGACGCGTGCACAGGCTGCGGGGACTGCGCCGCGGCCTGCCCGGTCCATCGCCCGGATGCCTTCAACCAGGACCTGTCCCAGAGGCGAGCGATCTTCAAGCTCTATCCGCAGGCGATCCCCAATGCGTTTGCTATTCAGAAGGAGGGCACTGCGCCCTGCCGGGACGCGTGCCCCATCCACCAGCGCGCCCAGGGTTACGTTGCCTTGATCCGGGAGGGGCGCTTCGCTGACGCCTACCGGACCATTCTGGAGGACAACCCGTTTCCATCGGTCTGCGGGCGCGTGTGCAATCACCGGTGCGAGGATGCATGCTCGCGCGGTCAGGCCGACGCGGCCATCAACATCATGGGGCTGAAGCGGTTCGTGACCGACTGGGTGTGGGACCAGCAGGTTGCGGGCACGTGGGACGAAGCGAGCCTCGGCAGCCACAATCCACCGGCCGCGGCCAGCGGGCACCGCGTGGCCATCGTGGGCGCCGGCCCGGCCGGGCTCACCTGCGCGCTCGACCTGGTTCGGCAAAGTCATGCCGTCACGGTCTTCGAGGCGCTGCCCGTGGCCGGCGGCATGATGCGCGTCGGTGTACCGGAATACCGCATGCCCTACGATCGGCTCCAGCAAGAAGTCGAGCAGATCCTTCAGCAAGGCGTCGAGCTGCACTTGAATCATCGCGTGGACGATGCGCCCGGCCTGCTTCACCAGGGCTTTGACGCCGTCTTCATGGCCGTGGGGGCTCACCAGGGCGTGAAGCTTCCGATCCCTGGAGCCGACCTGCCGGGCGTGACGATGGCGACGCAGTTCCTCCGCCTGGTGAGCCTCAGGAATCTGGCGCCAGACGAAGGGCAGGCCGCAGCCACAGGAGAGGTGGACCCCGCCCAGCTGGTGAGGGGTAAGCGCGTGCTCGTCCTGGGGGGCGGGAATGTGGCCATCGACGCGGCTATGAGCGCCCGCCGGCTCGGCGCAGGCTGGGTTGGAATGGCGTGCCTTGAGAGCCGGGAGCAGATGCCCGCCCATGATTGGGAGGTGCGCGACGCGGAAGAAGAAAGCATCGAGGTCTTCGCCTCCAGAACCTTCAGTGCCATCACCCAGGCCAACGGTCACGTGTCCGGGGTGGACTGTGCGCAGGTCAACTTCCGCGGATTCGTCGAAGGCCGGCCCGATTTCGACATCCTGCCGCACACCGAGGAGCACCTGGCGGCCGACGTCGTGATCTTCGCCATCGGCCAGCGGCCGGATCTCGAGTGCTTGCAGGGACAGGTCGAGACCGCACGCGGCCGCTTCCCGGTGGTGGATGGGGACACGCTGGCGACGACGCTGCCCGGGGTATTCGCCGGGGGCGATGCGGTGACGGGCACGACCTTTGTGGTCGACGCCATCGCTGCCGGGCACAAGGCGGCCGGCTCGATCGACCGCTACCTGCGAGGCGAGCCTGCCATCCGCTCGGAAGCCGGGCCGCCGGTTGCCGTCCTGGAGACCGAGGAGGCCCTTCGCCGGGCGGCGGCCGGAGGGCGACCGACTGCGCCGCGTGTGGAGCCGGGCCGACGGCCGGCCGCGGAGCGCCGCTCGGACTTCGGAGAGGTGTACGCAGCGCTCTCCGAAGAGCAGGCGATGGCCGAAGCGGCTCGCTGCCTGGAATGCGGCGTGTGCTCGGAATGCCTGCAGTGCGCCTATGCCTGCCGCGCCGGCGCCATCGATCACCTGCAGACCGAAGAGGAGCTGCAGCTTGAAGTGGGCTCGATCTTGCTGGCGCCGGGGCTGGAGCCGATGCCGGGATCGATCCGACCCGAGTTCGGCTTTGGCCGGTACGCCAACGTCCTGACCAGCCTTCAATTCGAACGGATGTTGAGCGCCTCGGGGCCGTTCGGCGGGGTCGTGCAGCGGCCATCGGATGGCGCTCACCCCCGCAAGGTGGCCTGGATCCAGTGCGTCGGGTCGCGCGATTCCTCGTGTGGGCAGGGTTACTGTTCGTCGGTGTGCTGCATGTACGCCACGAAGGAAGCCGTGATCGCGCGCGAGCACGACCAGAACATCGAACCGACGATCTTCTACATCGACCTGCGCGCCTTCGGCAAAGGGTTCGACGAGTACATCGATCGGGCGGAGAAGGAGCAGGGCGTTCGGTACGTCCGCAGCATGGTGTCCAGCGTGCGAGAAGTCCCGGGCACGCGCAACCTGCGCGCCAGCTACGCGAGCTTTGCGGCGGACGGCAAACCGGTGCCCCACGAAGAGGAGTTCGATCTGGTCGTGCTGTCCACGGGGCTGCGACCGGGGGAGGCTGCCACGTCCCTGGCCCGGCGCCTGGGTGTGAGGCTGAACGAGTTCGGCTTCGCCGAGGCGCCCGCATTCCAGCCGGGCGAGACGTCCCGCCCGGGAGTGTACGTGGCGGGTGCCTTCAGCGAACCCAAGGATATTCCCGAGACCGTTATCGAGGCCAGCTGCGCTGCGGCGCGTGCCTCGGCGCTGCTGGCTGAGGCGCGCGGCACGTTGACGCAGGAGAGGACCTATCCGGCGGAGCGGGAGGTGGCGGAAGAGGCGCCACGCGTCGGGGTCTTCGTGTGCCACTGCGGGATCAACATCGGAGGCGTGGTCGACGTTCCCGAGGTCGTCGGATTCGCCAGGGGACTGCCGGGCGTGGTTTACGCCGAACGCAACATCTACACCTGTTCGCAGGACACACAGCAGAAGATCACGGCGACGATCCTTGAACAGCGGCTGAACCGCGTCGTGGTGGCGAGCTGCACCCCGCGGACGCATGAGCCGTTGTTCCAGGACACGCTGCGTCAGGCCGGCCTGAACCCGCACTTGTTCGAGATGGCCAACATCCGCGAGCAGGATGCCTGGGTCCATCGCGGATCACCCGACGTAGCCACACGCAAGGCGAAGGAACTGGTGGCCATGGCGGTCTCCAAGGCCCGAACCCTCCGGCCGATCCAGCGGGGCAGCGTGGCCGTGGTGCCGCGGGCGCTGGTCATCGGTGGAGGCGTGGCAGGGATGACGGCGGCGCTGGCCATCGCGGCCCAGGGATTCCCGGTCGAGCTGGTGGAGCGCGAAGCGGAACTGGGCGGGAACCTGCGCCACATCCACGTCGGGGTGGGCGGTAGCGACCCGCAGCTTCTTCTGCAAGAGACCCTCGCCCGAGTAACAGGCGAGCCTCGGATCAGCGTCATGACGGGCGCGGAAGTCCTGGAGGTGGCAGGCTACGTCGGCAACTACCAGACGACTGTCCTCCGAGCGGACGGGGAGCGCGTCGAGCTGTCGCACGGGGCTACCGTGGTGGCGACCGGCGGCCGCGAGCGCCGCCCGGAAGTGTACGGGTATGGAGAGCTGCCCAACGTCGTGACGCAGCGTGAGTTCGAAGCGCGCCTGAACACACCGGTCGACGGCGGCTCCGGGGCGTCGCCGCGCTCGGTGGTCATGATCCAGTGCGTGGGCTCACGCGACGAGTCGCATCCATACTGCTCACGCGTGTGCTGCTCGGAGGCGCTGAAGAACGCGCTGGACCTCAAGCAGCGTGAGCCGCAGGCGCAGGTGACGATCCTGTATCGAGACCTGAGGAGCTATGGCTTCCGCGAGCGGTTGTATCGCCAGGCGCGCCTGGCCGGGGTGCTGTTCCTGCAATTCGATCCCGGCGAACCGCCGGTGGTCACGCGCCCGGAGGCCGGACCAGGTCGATCGGCGGAGCAGCTGCAGGTGCGCGTCATCGCCCAGCCCGGGAAGGAACCGGTCGAGATCACGGCTGATCTGGTCGTGCTGAGCGCCGGGATTGAAGCCGAGCCCGGGAACGCATCCCTCAGCCGCCTGCTCAAGGTCCCTTTGACCAGGGACGGGTTCTTCCTCGAGGCGCACGTCAAGCTGCGGCCCGTCGACTTTGCGGCGGAGGGCATTTACCTGTGCGGACTGGCACACTCGCCGCGATCGATCGACGAAACGCTGGCGCAGGCCCACGCCGCATCGATCAAGGTCGCGGCATTGCTGGCCAAGAAGGAACTGGCCGCGACGCCGATCATCGCCACCGTGAACCCAAGGCTGTGCTCGGCCTGCGGGATTTGCGTCCAGGTCTGCCCGTTCGGCGCGCGGCGCCTCGAGCCGGGCGAGGCCAGCGCCCAGGTCGTCGACGTGCTCTGCCAGGGCTGCGGGGCGTGTGTGGCGGCCTGCCCCAACAAAGCAAGCCAGCAGAAGGGCTTCGAGTTTGGCCAGGTATCGGAGATGCTGGAGGCTGCGCTGTGGGAGACGGGATGAGCCCCGGGGACGGGCAGAGCCGAGCCGCCGATGCCAGGAAGGGTTGTGACGTTGCCATGACGGACCCGACGTTTGAGCCGAGGATCGTGGCGTTTCTGTGCAACTGGTGCACGTACACGGGCGCGGACCTGGCCGGGACGAGCCGGCTGCAGTATCCGCCGAACGTGCGCATCATCCGCATGATGTGCAGCGGCGCCGTCGACCCGGTGTACGTGATCAAGGCGCTGACCGATGGCGCGGATGGTGTCCTGATCGGCGGCTGCCATCCCGGCGACTGCCACTACCAGGACGGCAACTACAAGGCCCGCCGCCGTACGGCCGTGCTCAAGGAAGTCCTCGCCGGCGCCGGTTTCGATTCGGATCGGGTCTGGCTGCGGTGGATCAGTGCCAGCGAGGGGAAGCTGTTTGCGAACACGATCGGCGAAATGACCGACGCGATGAGGGCAAAGGGTCCGACGCCGATGCGTCAGGAGTGGTCGGTCTAGAGCAAGGTGGAACGTGGGATGGGCGGCGCCGGCCTTTCGGATATTCATTCCGGGAGGTAGGTGCCAGGAGGTGGTCCGATGTTGGTGAGTCGCGTTCTGGAAGTCGGGGAGGGGGGCCCTGTCCCGGTGCTGCAGTCGTTCCTGGCGGGATTGATGCAGGCCAGTGCGGCGCGGCGTCTGCTCGGGCCGGTGTCGACCGAACCGGGGGTTGTGAATCCCGCCGTCCTCACGCAGGCGGGCGACCTCGCCGGGGTCAACCCCCTGCTGCCGCTGATGCAGGCCAATGCGGCCGCGTTGCTGCGGACCGCGATCGGAGAGAGCGCCGCGGAGCCGTTGATCGCCGTCCTGCGACCGTGTGAGGTCCGCGCCGCCATCGAATTGGCCAAGCAGGGGAAGCTGGACCTGACGAATCTCATCCTAGTCGGTGTCGACTGCCTTTCGACTTACGAGCCCGCCTACTGGGCGATGGGGAACGCCGCGCACCCCGGCCGGCCGGACTGGTTGGTGGGTGAGGCGCTGCAGCTTGCACAGACGGGACAGGTGCGCACCGAGGGTTACCGGCTTGCGTGTCAGTTGTGTGAGCGGCCCGCTGCCGACTACCGGGCGGCCGACCTGCTGATCGGTCTGGTCGGCGTGGCGAATCAGGAGCGGCTGCTGGTCCTGGCGGATGAGGCCAGGGACGCGCGGTGGAACCTGCAGGCGCTCACCGACCGGCAGGCGACGGAACGGGAGACGGTTGATCGGGAGGTCACTCTCTGGCGGCTGACCGAACGCCGGAAGGAGGCGGCCGAGGCTAAGCTCGAGAGCCTGGGCCTGACCGATGCCTACCCGGGCGTGATCATGGGCTACATGAACAAGTGCACGCTGTGTGGCGAGTGTGTGGATGCGTGTCCGCAGTGGAGCGAGGAGCTGCGCGCCGCGCTGGCCAGCGGCAAAGATGCTTTCGTGCACGCGCTGTTGAGCGCCAGCCAGCGCCTGGCGTCGTGTTCGGGATGTGGGATGTGCCAGGTCCATTGCCCGGAGGGCATTCCGCTGAGCGCCATCCAGCGTGCGCTGAGCCGGCAGATCCAGCAGAGGATGCACTATGTCGCCGGGCGGGATCTCCATGACCCTCTGCCCTGGCCGACGTAGGCGCCGCCGCGTAGGCGGATGGGAGCGGACGGTATGAGTCTGTTTGCCACTCTTCCGGGAGGACCAGACGGCGGGCTGGATTCCCTGCGGCAAGCCCTGGCCGAGCTGCTACAGGCCGGTCGTCTGCGTGCCCTGTTGGTGATGCTGCAGACGCGTGACGGGCTCAGCCTGCAGCCCGCCCTGGTGACGAAGGCTGAGCGTCTCCCACTTGCAGATCCTCTACTACCGGTGATGCCGATCCACATGGCACGCATGGCTTCGCTCGTCAGCCTGGGCGCGACAGAGGAGCCGCCGGCGGAAGGCAAGGTCGGCGTCGTCGGCCGCCCGTGCGAGCTGCGTGGCATGGTGGAGCTGGCCAAGCTCAACCAACTCCGGATGGACGACTTCGTGACGATCGGGCTTGATTGCGCCGGCACCTTCGAGGGGGCGGCGTGGCGGCGCTGGAGCGAGTCCGACCCGCAGGCGCGCCGCCGCCTGGAGGAATCGCAGCGGGCGGCGTCGCCGGATGCCCCGCAGGAGTCGTACCGCCACGCGTGCACGCTGTGTGACACGCCGGTGGCGTGGGAGGCCGACCTGGCTGTGCACTGGATTGGCGTGGAAGACGGCCTGCTCCTGGAGGCGCGGGACGCCGGCTGGATGCCCCCGTCCGCACAGCCGGTCGAGGACCCACCGGCACGCGCCGCGTCCGTCGAACGGCTGGAATTGGCTCGGCGCGCAGGGCGCCAGCAGGCGCTCGACGCCATGGAGGCGCGGATGCACTCCGCGCCCGAGGGGATGCCCGGGCTGATGCTTGATTTCGAGCCCTGTCAACGCTGCCACAACTGCACCGTTGCCTGCCCGATCTGCTACTGCAAAGAATGCCTGTTTCGCACCGATACCTTCCGGCACGAGCCCCGCCGGTATTTCGGCTGGGCCGAGCGTAAGGGCGCGGCGCGCCTGCCGGGAGACACGCTGACGTTCCAACTCACCAGGCTGTGTCATGTGACCGCATCCTGTGTGGGGTGTGGCATGTGCACCAGCGCGTGCCCGGCGGAGCTTCCGGTGGATCTGCTCTTCCAGACGGTGGCGCGGCGGACGCAGGCGCTCTTCGACTATGTGCCGGGCCGTAGCCTTCAGGACCCGCTCCCGCCGGCGACGTTCGAACGCAAGGAATTCGTCGATCTGGGCGAGGTCCACCGCTAGGCGGCGAGGAGGTGGCTACCGTGGATGTCGAGACCATCCCCGTCTTCGTGATGGGGCAGCGGGTGGAGGTTCCCCCGACGCTGACGATCCTGCGCGCCCTGGAGTACGCCGGCTATACGCTGACGCGGGGCGTCGGCTGCCGGGCCGGGTTCTGCGGCGCGTGTGCCACCGTCTATCGGCTGAAGGGCGACCCGAGACTGTACTTCGCGCTGGCCTGTCAGACGGTCGTCCGCCCTGAAATGTACCTGGCGCAGATCCCGTTCTTCCCGGCGCGCCGCGCCGACTATCGGATCGAGGACCTGGCCGCCGCGCCGGCTGCGCTCTTCACGCTGTATCCTGAACTGCTGCGCTGCCTGGCCTGTGGGACTTGCACCAAGGCCTGCCCGCAGGGGATCGATGTCCGGGGGTACATGGCGGCCGCCATGCGCGGCGACATTGCCGCCGTGGCCGACGCCTCCTTTGACTGCATCGCCTGCGGCCTGTGCTCGGCGCGCTGCCCGGTGGAAGAGACGCAGTACAACGTGGCGCTGCTGGCCCGCAGGCTGTATGGCCGCTACCTGGCCAAGCGCTCCGAGCACCTGGCCCGCAGGGTCGACGAGATCGAGCACGGGGCGTTCCGCGAGGGCCTGGCCGAACTCCGGGCTCTCGACGAGGCGGGGCTGCGCAGCCGCTATGACGCCCGGGACATCGAAGCCTAGGAGGCTCGGATGGCTTACACACCCGCCATGCTCGAATCGATCGCCCGGGTCGAAGCCAGCCGCCAGGCCAGGCTGAGCTCCACCTACCCGAGGATGACGCCGCAAGAGCGCGACGATGTGCTCCGGCGCTTCCACCCCGACTACATCGCACAGGCCGCGCGCGAGATCCGGCTGGGCGTCTGCAAGGGTGATCGGACGCCGCTCGAACTGGCCGACGTGCTTGAGGGGCCGCCTCAGCTCGACCCGGCGACATTCACACTATCGGGCAGCGATCTGCAAACCGACGTGTTGATCGTTGGCGGCGGTGGAGCGGGGGCGTCGGCAGCGTTGATGGCCGCCCAGGGCGGCGCTTCCGTGCTGCTGGTCACGAAGCTTCGATTCGGCGACGCCAACACGATGATGGCGCAGGGCGGCATCCAGGCTGCCGACCAGCCGAACGATTCGCCGGTGATGCACTATCTTGATATCATGGGCGGCGGGCACTTCTCCAACGACCCGGAACTGGTCGAAGCCCTGGTAACCGATGCGCCGCTGGTCATTCACTGGCTCGAGCAGCTGGGCGTGATGTTCGACAAGCTGCCGGACGGCTCGATGAACACGATCCACGGAGGCGGCACGTCGCGCAAGCGGATGCACTCGGCGCGCGACTACTCCGGGGCAGAGATCATGCGTGTCCTGCGCGATGAGGTGCGCTCGCGGCCCGAGGCGATCCGCGTCTTTGAGTTCAACCCGGTTGTCGAGCTGCTCACCGACGGGCAAGGGCGCGTCACCGGCGCCGTCCTGCTCGACATGGAAACCCGGGAGTACAGGATCGTCCACGCACGCGCCGTCATCCTGACCACGGGCGGCGGCGGACGGTTGCACTACCAGGGCTTTCCGACGACTAACCATTACGGCGCCACGGCCGATGGGATCGTCCTGGCCTACCGTGTCGGAGGCCGGCTGGCGTTCCTCCACACGATGCAGTACCACCCGACGGGCGTTGCCTACCCGGAACAGATCGTCGGCCAGCTCGTCACCGAGAAGGTGCGCGGCCTCGGCGCCCAGGTGTGCAACATCGACGGCGAGCAGTTCGTCTACCCGTTGGAGACGCGCGACGTCGAAGCGGCGGCGTTCATCCGCGAGTGCCAGGATCGCAAGACCGGGCTGATGACCCCGACAGGGCAGCCCGGCGTGTGGCTGGATTCGCCGATGATCGACCTGATCCAAGGACCGGGTACGATCGAGAAAGGCCTGCCGGCGATGGTCCGGCAGTTCAAAGGCTTCGACATCGACATCACCCGGCAGCCGATGTTGGTCTATCCGACTCTGCACTACCAGAATGGCGGCATCGCCATCCAACCAGACGGCTCAACCGGCGTCGAAGGGCTGTACGTGGCCGGCGAGGCTGCCGGCGGAATCCACGGATCAAACCGACTGATGGGGAACTCGCTGCTGGACATCACGGTCTTTGGCAGGCGCGCGGGAGCCGCCGCCGCCGCCTACGCAAGCCAGCATGAAGCGGGGACGATGACCCTCGAGCACCTGCGGGCCTGGAACCGGGAGCGGGAGGCGGCTGGCCTTGCGGACGGTCGTCCGTCGCCCATCCTGCTGCCGGACTACACGCGCCACATCCGCGCCGTCCGCAAGGAGCCGCTGGTGCCGGTGTCCGGGGACTGACTCAGGAGCGCGACCTGCGTCGAGGTAGGTCGAGCAGGCGGGCCGTCGCCCACGACCCATCGTCAAGTCGATACGCCAAGCCGCACGTCACGAGCGTACCAAGCGCCGCGTCCAGTTCGTGATGCGGCCAGCGGAACAGCCCGCGCAGGGCGGAGGCGTGAGCCACGCCGACGGAGTCAAGAACGAGCTGCGCCAGGTGACGCTGAGCGCCGGTGCGGGGGATCCGTTGGGCTTGTCGGGCGATGACGGGGAACCACCGGTCGACGAGTTCGTAGACGAAGGCGTAGCGCCACGCGCCGGCCTCCACGACCCCCACCGGGAGGACCCACAACCCGCGCTGCAGGTCACTGAGGGCCTTGTCGAACCGCCCTTTGGATGCTTCCGACGACAGATGGGCCAGGCGGCGCAGGGCGACCGTGTGCTGGGCGCCGTGCTCGTGCAGGACGTGGGCGACGGCCCTGGCTTCACGGGTCAGCCGGCCTGCTTCGTAGGCCACCTCGTAGTCATCCAGATCTCCCACTCGCTCGCTGACCGCATAGAAGTGCGGCACCGTCTTGAGACTGACCATCATCGACTTGCCACGCAGCAGCTTGGCATAGAACCAGCGGCGCTGGCTGAGGAGCGAGTCCTTCCAGCCCCAGGTCACGTGCCCGGGGTCATCGTGCTCGGAGGCCACCGGTCGATCGCCGGCGACTGCCGTCCACAGGCTTGGCAAGTCGACGCCCTCGATGGCCCAGAAGAACACGAACCCGCGCTCCTCGACGAAATCCAGGGCCTGGGCCGGCGTGCGGACTCGCAGGCGCGGGGTGAGGCGGAAGGTCCGGGCGCGGTAGGCGCGCAGGGCGGCCTGGCTGACGCGATGAAGGTGAGCTCGTGGGTTCATGGTGAGGGCAAGTCCCGGCGCCTCCCAGGCTCGTGTTTCCGTGGACGCCTCGCCGGAAGGGCGCGGGTCAAGACACTATAATAAGGCATCCGGCCGGGGCGCGGGTTCCCGCCGGACTGGCAGCCTATCTTCGGCGCCCTGCCACGGGCGCAGGCGAGGTGCAGACGCATGAGTTTGAGCCGACTGGCACGATCGATCGCCGAGTCTCCGACCCTGAGGCTCAATGAGGAAGCGCGCATCCTGCGGGAGCGCGGCGAGGACGTCATTAACCTGGGGATCGGGGAACCCAAGAACCGTGCCCCGATCACGGCCATTCTGAGCGCCGCCTCCAAGCTCAGCAGCGGGGATGTGAAGTACACGCCCACCGATGGGTTGCCGTCGCTCAAGAAAGCAATCATCCGCTATACCGAGGAGAACTATGACCGCCTTCCGGCGCCGGAGAATGTCATCGTGGCCACCGGCGCCAAGCAGGCCATCCACACGCTGCTCTTCACACTCCTGAACCCTCAAGAAGAAGTGATCATCCTCGCTCCGTACTGGGTGAGCTACCCCGAGATGGTCCGCATGGTCGGGGGCGTGCCCGTGGTGGTTACCCCGGAGGACGGGACCTTCCAGCCGCGCCTGAAGGACATCGAGCAGGCCGTCAGTGGGTACACCAAGGCGATCATCCTCAACAGCCCGAACAACCCTTCGGGGATGGTCTTCCCCGACGCGTTCGTCGCCGACCTGGTGGATTTCTGCGATCGCAAGAACCTGTACCTGATCACGGATGACATTTACCACAAGCTCGTGTTCGACGGGAAGCGGGCGACCCCGGCGCATGCGTTCAGCGCCCAGGACATCGACTCCAGCCGCATCATCGTCATCAACGGGATCTCGAAGCTGTACGGGATGACCGGCTTCAGAATCGGCTGGGCGGTTGGCCCGCGGCCGATCATCGAGATCATGATCAATGTCCAGGCGCAGACCACGTCGTGCGCCTCGGCTGTGCTGCAGGCGGGCGCGGAGGGCGCTCTGACCGGAATGCAGAGCTTTGTGGAGAGCCTGCGCCTGACGATCCAGAACAATCGGGACGTTGTGATGCAGGAGCTGGCCGGCGTCGCCTCGGTTGTCACCGCCCGCCCGGAGGGCGCGTTCTACTGCCTTCCGGACTTCCGCTACTACAACGGCGACTCGGTGGCGCTTTCGGAGTTCCTGTTGAAGAAGGCGCTCGTGGTGACCGTCCCGGGCAAGGAGTTCGGCATGGAGGGCCACCTGCGGCTGAGCTACTCCGGGGGCGTGAAGGAGCTGACCGAGGGCGTAGCGCGTATCAAGTGGGCCCTGGATCCCAACTCGCCTAACGAGATCTACATCGGCGACCGCAAGCTGATCAGGGACTGGCTATGAACAACCTGCTCAACATCCGAACCCCTGCCCAGGGTCAGGCTCCGGCACGCAAGAGCGACTTCGGTCTCGAAAACCTGGGATTGGCCAACCTGCATCAGGTGTACTGGAACCTGCCCGATGAGGCGTTGTACGAGGAGATCGTCTTCCGCGGCGAGGGCCGCATCACCCGGCAAGGGCCGATCGTCGTCGATACCGGCAAGCACACGGCGCGCTCGGCCAACGACAAGTTCGTTGTGCGCGAGTCGTCCTCCGAGGAGCATGTCTGGTGGGGCGAATACAACCGCCCGTTCAGCCCTGAGAAGTTCAGCGAGCTATACGACCGGATGCAGGGATTCGTGCAGGGGCGTGATGTCTTCGTGCAGGACTGCTTCGCCGGGGCCGATCCGGAATTCCGCCTGCCGATCCGCATCATTACCGAGACGGCCTGGCACAGCCTGTTCGCCCGGAACATGTTCTTGCTGCCGGCGACGAATGACGAGTACCGGCGGCACGTCCCGGAATTCACCGTGTTGTGCATGCCGTCGTTTCAGGGCATGCAGCAGATCGATGCCACCCGCTCGGGGACGTTCATTGTCCTGAACTTCGAGCAGCGCCTGTGCCTGATCGGCAACACCGCCTACGCCGGGGAGATCAAGAAGTCGATCTTCACCATCCTGAACTACTTGCTTCCCTTGCGCGGCGCGCTGTCGATGCACTGCTCGGCCAACGTCGGCAGCCGCGGCGACGTAGCGCTGTTCTTCGGGCTGTCAGGCACGGGCAAGACGACCCTCTCGGCCGACCCCCGGAGGAGCCTGATCGGCGACGACGAGCACGGTTGGAGCGACGACGGGGTGTTCAATTTCGAGGCGGGGTGCTATGCCAAGGTGATCCAGCTCTCGCCGATGGCCGAGCCGCAGATCTACGCCTGCACGGAAAGATTCGGGACCATCCTCGAGAACGTGGTGTTCGACCCGGTCACTCGGCGGATCGACCTGGACGATGACTCGATCACGGAGAATACTCGCGCCTCCTACCCGCTGGAGTACATCGAGAACGCGCTCTCGGCCAAGCGCGCGGGCCATCCAGCGAATATCATCCTGCTGACGTGCGACGCCTCGGGTGTCATGCCGCCCATCGCCCGCCTGACGCCGGACCAGGCGCTGTACCAGTTCATGTCGGGGTACACGGCCAAGATCGCCGGAACCGAGATCGGGTTGCGGGAGGAGCCGGAGATCACCTTCAGCGCCTGCTTCGGCGCTCCGTTCATGGTGCACCACCCGTCGTTCTACGCCGACCTGCTCAAACGCAAGATCCTTCGCCATGGGGTGGAGTGCTGGCTGGTCAACACCGGATGGGTGGGGGGGGCGTATGGCGTAGGCAAGCGGATCAGCATCGGCTACACCCGTGCGCTGCTGAACGCCGTGCTGGACGGGAAGCTCAAGAACGTGGCCTACACGACCGACCCGGTGTTCGGGTTCCAGGTGCCGAGCGAGTGTGAGGGCGTTCCGGCGTCGGTGCTCGACCCGGCGAGTTCGTGGCCCAGCCGCGAGGTGTACATGCAGCGCTATCGCGAACTTGGGGCGCGCTTCGTCGAGAACTTCAAGAAGCTCGAGTCGGAGTCGCCGCCCGAGGTCGTGCAGGCCGGGCCTCGATTGCGCCAGCCTGCCTGAGCCCCCGCCGGCTCAGACCGTGGCAGGAGGAGAATGATGCCGCCCAGAGATGATGCCGAGCGATTCCGCCGCATTCGCGATAAGCAGATTGCGGCCCGGGACCCGATGGTTAAGGTCCGCAAGCTGGACCACACGGTGTCGCAGAAGCACCGCCGCGCCCGCCAGTCGTTCTCCGTCCTGCGCATGTGGCTGGACATCCCCAAGATGTGGCGCGGGACCCTGCTCGGAGGGATCGTAGGCGTGGTGATCCTGGCGGTGCTGCCGCTTTGGGTCCCAGAGACCTGGGCGGTGTGCGGCGGCCTAGGCGCGCTCGGCTTCCTGGTGGCGCTTGGCTTCTCCCTTGGGCGCTACATGGACTCGCGCGACGAGATCCAGGACTTGATGCGCCACTGAGTGTTCATGCTCGCCAACGGGAATAGCGCGTGAAGGAGGGTCTCACAATGCCGGTTGAAGACGGCCCGACGCTCCCCGAACGCCTGCCTCCCTCCGGTTTGACCGTCGGCTTGTCAACCTGGTTCAGACGAACCCTGACGGAAGCCGACATGGCGATGTTCATTGGCGCCACGTGGGACGTGAACCCGCTGCACACCGATGAGACCTATGCGCGCCAGTCGCGTTTTGGACGGCGCATCGTGCCCGGGCTGCTCGTGGCCAGCTTGCTGACCCACCTCGGTGGGCTGTGGGGCTTCATGGCGACGCGCATGGACTTCCGGTTCCTGGCGCCGGTCTTTCCCGGCGAGACGATCACGGCCGAGGGGACGGTTGTCGAGCTCGACGAGGACCGCAATTGGGTGCGGCTCCAGTGCGCGTGCCGGAATGAGAAGGGGCAGGCGGTGCTCGAAGGCCAGGTCGAAGGGTTCCCCGGCAAGCTCGCGCCGCGAGGCGATGCCAGGCAAAGCTGAGCGGCGGGTGACGAGGAGTCCGGCCCCTCTCGGGCCGAGCTCGTTGTATGGCATCCTGCACCCCGATCCCTCGGGATGAATCAGCGCTCCCGCCGCAAGGCGGGAGCAACGCGTCGCATGGGTCCCATGGGCCGCGCAACCACCAAGAGGTTCAGCTCATTGCACCGGAGGTTAACGCCAGCAGGATGCCGCCGGCAACGACGCTGGCCAGTTGTCCCGCCGTATTGGCGCCCATGGCGTGCATCAGCAGGAAGTTCTGGTAGTCCTCCTCGCGCGCCAACTTGGCCACCAGACGCCCGGCCATGGGGAAGGCGCTGATCCCCGCGGCGCCGACCAGCGGATTGATGCGACCGCGCGACAGGGCACACAGAGCTTTGCCGAACACCAGCCCGGCGGCGGTGTCGAGCACGAACGCCGCCAGCCCAAGTCCCAGAATGCTCAGCGTGTCCCAGCGCAGGAAGGAAGGGCCCTCCATCGTCGCGCCGATGGTCAGCCCGAGCAGCAGCGTGGTGATGTTGAGTAGCTCGTTCTGGGCCGCCTGGCTGAGCCGGTCGACCACGCGGCTCTCGCGCAGCAGGTTGCCGAGCATCAGCGAGCCGATCAACGGGGCCGCCTTGGGAACCAGCAGCCCGATGATGACGGTCACCAGGATCGGGAAGAGCACCAGCGCCCGGCGGGATACCGGCCGAGGGGTGTACTCCATGCGGATCCGGCGTTCACGAGGCGTGGTCAGCAGCCGCATCAGCGGCGGCTGGATGATGGGGATCAAGCTCATGTAGGAGTAGGCCGCCACGGCGATCGGCGCCAGGAGGCTCGGTGCAAGCTGCGAGGCGACGAAGATCGACGTCGGGCCGTCGATGGCGCCGATGACGCCGATCGAGGCTGCCTCGTTCAAGGGGAAGCCGATCCACGAAGCCAGCAGCAGCGTACCGAAGATGCCAAACTGGCCGGCGGCACCCAGCAGTGCCAGGTGCGGCTGCGCCAGCAAGGGGGAGAAGTCGATCATCGCCCCCGCGCCGACGAAGATCAACAGCGGGAAGAGCTCGGTTTCGATTCCCGCCTGGTACAGGACCGCCGTCATCCCGCCGGGGCCATTCAGGCCGGTGAGCGGGATGTTGGCCAGCAGGCAGCCGAAGCCGATGGGCAGCAGCAGGACCGGCTCGACCTCCTTGACGACTGCCAGCGCGATCAGCACGCCCCCCACGATCAACATCACGGCATGGGCCCAGGTGAACCCGGCCAGGCCTTCGGTCAGGGCGTGCAGGACATCGGCTACGTCCATGGGTCGGCGCTCTAGGCTCGGCCGAGGTCGTCGGCAAACTCCATCAGGACCTCGCGGTGGCGCACGTGCGTGCCGGGCGCCACGTGGATGGCCCGGATGATCCCGGCCCGCCCGGCGCAGATCGGATTGCGCATCTTCATCGCCTCCAGGATGCACAGCTCCTGGCCCGGCGAGACGGATGCCCCAGGCTGCACCGCCACGGTCAGAATGACGCCCGGGATCGGTGCGCGCACTTCCCGATCGGCGCTGAAGGGTTGAGTCGACCCGGTGATGGTCGCCAGCTCCGGCAGGCGTTGCGCATCCTCGGGCCACACCTCGATGCGCTGGCCATCGACTGTGGCCACGACGGGCTCGGAGGACGGATCCTCGATGTCCACCACGTACGTTCGATCGTCAATACGGACACGCACCTTCATCGGACCGGACCTCGTTGGCGGAGCTGGGCGGCGCGCATCACGGCCTGCCACGGGCTGACCATGGCGGTGGGCGGATCCGGAAACTCGCGCCGTTCCCGGGCGCGCAGCAGGGCCAGCGCGACGGCGGCCGCGGCGGCGCGCTGACGTTCTTCGTCGCGTTCGTCTGAGGGGGCATGGGCCTGCTGGCGCGGCGCTGTCGCCCGCGCCAGCAGGCTCATCCCGGCCCACAGGAGCAGGATGGCGCCGAACACGAGCAGTATCCCAATGCCGGCCACCTGCAGGGCAAGGAGGAACTCAGTCGTCACGATACCCTCCGGAGCCGAAGGAGCGCATGATCGGCCGTCATACCGGGATGTTGCCGTGCTTGCGCGGCGGCGCTGGCGAGTACTTATCGCGCAAGGCGGCCAGCGAAGCGATGACCTTTGGGCGTGTCTCCCGGGGCTCGATGATGTCGTCCACGAACCCGGCCGACGCGGCGTGGTACGGGTTGTTGAAGCGTTGACGGTACTCCTCCGCCAGCCGGGTCCGCTCGGCTTTGGGATCGGCTGCGGCTTCGATCTGCCGGCGGAACAGGATATTGGCGGCGCCATCGGCGCCCAGGACGGCGATCTCGGCGCTGGGCCACGCGTAGTTCACATCGGTGCCCAGGTACTTGCTGCTCATCACGATGTACGCCCCGCCGTATGCCTTGCGCGTGATCACGCTGATCTTGGGGACGGTCGCCTCGGAGTAGGCGAAAAGGACTTTGGCGCCATGGCGGATGATGCCGCGATGCTCCTGGTCCACTCCGGGCAGGAAACCGGGGCTGTCGACGAAGGTCACCAGGGGGATGTTGAAGCAATCGCACATGCGGACGAAGCGCGTGATCTTGTCCGAGGCATCGATGTCGAGCACGCCCGCCATCACGCTCGGCTCCTGGGCGACAATCCCGACGCAATGTCCCCCCAGGCGCGCCAGCCCGACAATCGCATTGCGGGCGTAGGAGGGCTGGATCTCGAGGAACGTCCCGCGGTCAACGATGTGCTCGATCACGGCGTGCATCGAGTACGGGGTCGACGGATCGAGCGGCACGATGGCGTTGAGTTCCGCATCCATGCGCAGCGGATCATCCGTTGGCGCGTGGTACGGAGGATTCTCGACGTTGTTTGATGGAAGGTAACTCAGGACATGGCGGCAAAGCGCCAGCGCCTGGGCTTCCGAGGTGGTGGCGAGATGCGCCGTACCGCTGACCGAGGTGTGCACCGTCGTACCCCCCAGGCTCTCCGGGTCGACGATCTCGCCTGTGACCGCCTTGATGACCTCCGGCCCCGTGAGGAACATGTACGAGTGCTTGTCGACCATGATGATCAGGTCGGTCAGTGCCGGGGAATAGGCCGCTCCGCCTGCGCAGGGTCCGAGCATGATGCTGATCTGGGGGATAACGCCGGAATACTGAGCGTTTCGCCGGAAGATCTCGGCGTATCCGCCCATGCTGCGCACGCCGTCCTGGATACGCGCACCGCCCGAATCGATGAGGCCGATGATCGGCACACCATTGCGCAGTGCGAGGTCCATGACCCGGCAGATCTTGTGGCTCTGTGTCTCGCTCAACGTGCCGCCGAAGATGGTGAAGTCCTGAGCATAGACGTAGACCGTGCGGCCCTCGATTTGGCCATAGCCGGTTACCACTCCGTCGCCCAGGTACTTCTCCGTCGACAGTCCGAGCTCGTCGATCTGGCCGGTGACATACGGTTCGAGCTCGTGGAACGTGCCGGCATCGAGTAGCAGTCCAAGCCGTTCAAGCGGCGTCATCTTGCCCTTGGCGTGCTGCTTGGCGATGCGGTCGGCCCCTCCGCCGAGGCGCGCCTGCTGGCGGAGCTCTCGCAGGTGCAGAATGCGTGGATCTTCAGCCATATGCCCTCGATCGCTGCGCCTGGGTGAGACGCGGCTCAACAAGCCTAGTCGGTAGGGCAAGAGACGGTCAAGGGAGGGGTTGCAGGGAATCCCGGTGACCTTCCACCCCATGTGGCTGCATTATGGTCCCCACAAGCTGACTCGGAGTCCAGTGACCCGCCGATCACTTCCGAGATAGGCGGCGGAACCCGGCCAAAACGCCGTTCCAGACCCGGCCAGACTGTGGGGCAAGTAGCGCTCTTGTGACTCAACGCAGGACTTGGCCGTTCCGGCGAAGCTCCGCTCCAAGTCACAATCGTGCGAAGAGGTCCACGCATAGCACCGGGTTTGGACGTGTGCACGGGCGCTAGATCCGCTGCCGGAAACCTGCGCATGTGACTGGGCAAGCCCCGATGTGATCTAGAAGGAACCAATCCAATGACCACTGGCGCTTGTGTGGGGCCTTCAGACTCCTATCCACGTCATGAGTTTCTGCCAGGTCCGTCCCCCGTCTGTGGTGTGAACGACAGCGTACTCATACATTCCCGGATAGGCTGACTCCACTGCGATTGCCCAGCCGACCGTCGGATTGATGAACGTGAACCCGAAACCGTCCCAGTCTACTTCCCTTACCTTGAGCCAAGATCGGCCGCCGTCCCGAGTGCTGTAGATGACGCGCCCAAAGATCCAGCCCGTGCTGGGATCCAGGAACTCAGGGGATCCGGCGTCGGAAGGGACAGGAAAGGCCTCCCAGGTCTGACCGCCGTCCCCTGTGCGGTACAGCGCCCTGTCTTCGCCGCCTGCCTTGAGGCACTCGAGAAGCACGACAGCGGACAGGTCCGATATCAGCTGCGAGCGGACAATCGTGCATCCGCCCAGTTCCGCGAAGTACGTCTCGAAGAAGCCGGGAAACCACGACGGCGTGGGCAGTTCGCTGCGGAGCCACGTGAGACCGCCGTCGTCTGTCCACAGGACGATGGGCTCGAGTATCGGATCTCTCGGGGTGGCCATTCCTGTCTGCTGGCCGGCAAACCTGACCTTCCAGCCGCCCGCGGCCAGCAGATCGCCGTCGCCGGGCTTAGCGAGCGGCAGTTTCTCCCACGTCTCGCCTCCATCTACTGTCCGGAACAGAGCTCTCTGTCCGGGGTCGGACATGCAGCCCACGGCGGCGAACAGCCATCCGGTTTCGGTATCGACGAATGACATACCGAGCAGCGTGAAGACCGGTGCAGCGCCGAGAACGAGAGCCGAGCTGCGTTGCCAGGTTTCGCCCGCGTCTGCGGTGCGCCAGACCTGGATGGGCACCGAGCAGTGCCGGTTGAGCATGTCCACGTAAACAACCCAGGCATGAAATTCGTCGACGAAAGCTGCCGCGGCCGCCAAGTGGCGACCGGCTGGCGCGAGCGCGGGTGGCGTGACGTCACGCCATGAGAGCGCGCCGTCAACCGTGATCAGGACGTGAGAGGACCCCCACCCAGGATCACCCACGGCCCATCCGTGGTTCTCGTCGATCATCGTGAGGGTGTCGATGTGTAGGGGCGTCTCCGCAGTCAGATGCTCTATGGGTTCGTAGCCGATGGGAAACGTTGTCTCAAGAGCGGTTGCGGGAGAGGGAATCGGAGTCGGGGAAGGAGCCACGGAGGGGGACGGTACAGCTCGGGTGGCTGTAAGGGCGGGTTGATAGGAAGTGGGCGTCCAGGCAGGAGGAAGCGTCAGCGTTGCGGAAAGCGGCTGATGTTCTTGTCTGGTGGCCAAGCCGCACGACGCTGTCAACAGTGACATGGTCAGTATGGCAGCTGCGGGAAGTCCGCTCATTGCCCGATCCCTCTCTGATGTGCCCGCCGTCAAGTGGCGCTTGTTGAGCGACACCCTGTCGAAGCCCGACGTGGCCTTGACTAAGTGCTCGCGCGCATAGCCGGCGGCAGTGGGTAGAACTCCGGATTGGCCGCCCCGGTGGGGAGGGTTCTCTCCGGTCGCAGCCCCGCGTTCAAGGTGAGTACGGCTACGGTTGAGATCCTCCATTCGAAGGATTTGCACTGTCCCCCTGTTGCCTGGATCGCCTTGCGCATCTCCGCAGTTCTGTCACGCACGCTGGGCGCGCAGGAGAAGCGGCGCTGTGAGGGCTTCCTGCAGGCTTGATGTCTCTTGCAGGCCCCCTAGGCGACAGGGCTACTTGAGGGGCGACCAAGTGACGCCCCAGATGTTATAAGCCTCAAGAACCTCGACGGGCTTGGAGCCCGCCGCTTCCATGACAAACAGGGTGTCGTGGCCCTCATCTTCCAAGTTCGAGACGAAGGCAAGGCGGCGCCCGTCGGGTGACCAAGACGGAAGGCTACTGATGCTGCCATCGTTCGTGAGACGGTACGGTGAACCGCCGTCAGCCTGCACGAGGTAGATGTCCTGCGTGCAGCCTGCAACGTCGCAGCGAGGCGCGACAAACACGATGTCACGGCCCGTAGGCGACCAGGCAAAGCCGCCCAACTCACCTTCGTGGTAGGTCACGGCGAGCCTCCGCAGCTGCCCCCCTTCTGCCTCGACCACGTACAGGTAGACCATGCCGGGCGAGTAGTAGGCGATCAAGGAAAGCCGATCGCCCGTCGGGGACCAATCGAGGACTCGGTACATGGGTTCGATGCCCGCTTCGTCCGGCTCCGGGGCGGGATAGTCGATCCGCACCGTGCGCTGTGTCCGCAGGTCCGTGATGTCGATGCCGGACTCGTAATCGGTCAGTGCAATGCGTGACCTGTCCGGCGACCAGATCGGCCAAGGATCACCCGCCAACTCGGTCACTATGGATGAGACACCGTTCTCCAAAGAGGCTGAGTGCAATGCGTAGTCCCCACCGGTATCTGGCACGTAGTAGATCGACTGCCCATCCGCCGACCAGACCGGATAGCCGTGGATGGGATCCGAGGTCAGCTGCCGGAGACTCGTCCCGTCTGCGGAAGAGACGAACAGATATGTATGCCCCCCCATCCAGTTCTCGTCGGAGAGGAAGGCCAGGTAGCTTCCATCCGGGGACCACATGGGGTATTCCGTGGTGTGGCCGGGGGGCACGCGGAGCGCAGAGGAAAGGTCCGTCAGGCCCGTGCCGTCGATGTTGACGGTCAGGAGGGAGGTCACGTTGGATTGCGTGTTGTGTGGCCTTGATTCGAAGGCGATGCGACTGCCGTCGGGGGACCACGCAAGTCCATACCCGTAATTGCAGTCATCCCGCGCCGAGGAGCCTGTGAGGCTCATCACTGGGCCCCCCGAGGTGTCCACCAGGAAGATGTGAATCGGATCATCCCAGTGGACCTGAGCGCACACTGCAAGCATCCCTGCCGAATCGCGCGTTGAGGAGATGGGGATGGGAGTAGGCATGACCGCCGTGACGGCGACATGGGTCTTGGTTGGAGAAGGAACGGGACTCTCGGTCGGGAGCGGAGCGGTTTCTAGCGCGGGATAGGGCGAGGATCTCGGGGTCCATGCGGGAGGAAGGGCAACCGTCGGGAGCGCGGCCGACGGCCTCGGTGTGCAGCCGCTCAGAAGGACGGACAGGGCCACAACGTCGGACATCCACATGGTGCGAAAGGAACTGGACGCGGACATGAACAACCCCCATTGTGGAACATCGCGGGCCGACCGCCGGTGCTCCGCCCTCATTCTAGGCAATCCGAAGGGTGAACCGGCAGGGGAGGAGTACTCGCTGAGGAGTGGTTCTGCCGGATGGAGTCTAGTCAAGGACCAGCTCGAAGGCAAGCTGGGCGTGCTGTATTGCGTGCGCCATTCCAAGACATGCCGTGCCCCACACCGATCACACGGGGAGGTGCACGTAGAGGCCCTGTTGCAGGTTGGACGAACGGATACTCGGTGAGCGGATCATGCGGTGCGGCCAGATCACCTCCTGCGGGTGGGGGAGGCGCGAAGCATGCTGGGTGGCAAGGCTCCCGCGGCGTGGCGCGGGCGGCATGCTTCGCCCCTACTCCCATCCAGGGGGAATCCCCGCGTCCAGTGAGGGCCCGGTCGCATGCGCGGCAGGAGCACAGCCGACCATGCCCCTGCCTGGTGTGATCTGCGCGCCGAAGCCTTGGCGGTGGTGCTTGCGTCGAATTCCGGCCCCATGCTTGCGCACGCTGCTTACGGTGCCTGGACGGCGCAGGGGCGACGCAAGCGTCACCCCTGCGGGAAAACCGACTTCGCCCACGAGCCGTGAAGCGGACGGAGGATGAGCTGCGCTAGCTCATCCCGGCGAGCTGGGCGACGACCTGCGCCAATCGCCCGCGCAGATCACGAGCCAGCTGGCGCATCAGTTGATACCCCAGCCGCGTGTCTTCGTCGCACAGCTCGCGCAGGCGAGCAGCGTCGAGGCTGATCACCGCTCCGTCGGTACGTGCCACAGCGGTGAACAGGAACCCGTGCGGCTCAAGCATACTTGAAATGCCAAGTAGATCGCCCGGGACGGCCGTCATCAGGAAGACCTGCTTGCCGCTGCTGAGCACGGTCATCAGATCGATCTCGCCCTGGGTGACCACCATCAGGGCATCGGCCGCCCGCTCGGGCGGGGAAAAGCGCTCGCCGGGGGGAATGCGGCCGCTTTCATCGAACAGGCGCGTGCCGGCCTTGAAGGGCTTCTCCTGACCGACCATGGCGATGGCGCGCAAGGTCGTATCCGGGAGTCCACCGAAGGTCGGGTAGCGTCGCAGGGTCTCAGGCGAAATCATGCGTCCTCCTCGTGCCGTAGCCATTCCCGTACGGCCTCCACGGCCGGGGGAATGGCCAGCTCCAATTCGGGGCTCAGCGTCTCTGCGAACGTCAGGACATCGCCCGCCTCGATGCCCAGGATGGCGATGGCCTTGTTGGCAGGCAGGCTGAGTCCCGAGCGCCGTCCCATCTCCAGCGCCATGCGCAGGTTGATGCCGTGAGCCGTCGCCGTGCGCTGCGTCGGGACGGAGTCGACCCCAAGATGGTGCAGCGTCCCTGCAGGCGCCCCGGTCTGGATGGCGTCGATCAACAGCGCACGATCGAAGCCTGTGAGCTGTTCCAGGAGCGCCAGCCCGCCGCGTTCTTCCTCGGCGATGGTCACTCCCTCGGCATCCGACCATCGCTCGGCAACCGCCCGAGCGACGCGCAATCCCACGGCGTCGTCGCCCAGGATGGCATTCCCCAACCCCAGGACCAGGCTGCGCATCGCCGCCAACCATCAGCAGCCAGCGGCCAGCGAGAGGCTGACGGCTGACTGCTGATACGGATGTCGGGCGGGTGGACCCCTCACGCCAGGTTCTTCGTCAGCACCTCGAGGACCTCTCCGTTCGGCCCCCGCAGGCGAACCTCCATCGGCATCTGCCCCGGCAGCGAGTGCGTGGCGCAGCCGAAACACGGGTCATAGGCCCGGAAGCCCATCTCGACCATGTTGAGCAGGCCCTCGGTGACCTTGCCCTTGTGGATCAGCTTCTCGGCGGCTTTCTTGCACGACATGGCGATCGGGGCGTAATTGTTGGTCGTACCCACGATCAAGTTGACCTCGGTCAGGATGCCGCGCGAGTCGGTCTTGTAGTGGTGGGTGAGGGTGCCGCGCGGCGCCTCGACCGTCCCGACACCCTCGTCGGGGACCGCCGTCGGGATCGTGCGGTAGTTGGGGCTGGTGATCTCCGGATCGGTGGCCAGCTCCACCCAGCGCTCAGTGGCATACAGCAGCTCGACCAGCCGGGCCCAGTGGGTTGCCAGTGTGGCATGAACCGGCTTGCCGCCCAGAGTCTTGTAGAACTCGTCGTAAGCCTCCTGCGCCTTCGGCGTCGCCAGGCCGTCGGCGGCGTTCAGCCGCGAGAGAGGCGTGGCCTTGTACACGCCCGAATCCTTGCCATCGACGAAGCCCTTCCAGCCCACCTTCTTCAGGTACGGGAACTTGAGGTAGGTCCAGGGTTCCACGTGCTCGGCCAGGACGTTCAGGTAGTCCTTGGGCGCGTACTTGACGAACTCCTTGCCGTCCGGGTCGACGACCCGGATCATGCCGTCGTAGAAGTTCGTTCGGTTGTTGGCGTCGACCATGCCCATCGAGTAGGTGTGGTGGTTGAAGATGTCCCCCAGGATCAGGTCGACGTAGGCCTTGTTCTTGAGAACGATGTCGCGGAAGGCCTGGAGCGAGAACAGGGCGAACTCGATGGCGTCGCGGCCGAGCTTCTCGATCTCCTTGCGCTGCTCTTCGTTGATGCCGCGGCTGACGCCGCCGGGCAGGCCCCAGTTGGGCTGTACCCGACGAGCGGCCATCATCTGGATCAGGTAGTGGCCGTCGTGGCGCATCTTGAGCACCTTGCCGGCCACGTCCATGCCCACCTTCTGGATCACGCCCAGGATGTTGCGCTCGGCGGCCGGGGCATCGGGCCCGACAATGAAGTCCGGTCCGCCCAGGGCGTAGAAGTGGGTGGTGTGGTCGGTGGCGAAGAAGATGCTGTACATCAGCTCGCGCAGCTTCTTGCCCGCCGGGGGCACCTCGACGTGCCACAGCGCGTCGAGTGCTTTGGACGCCGCCATGTGATGCGCCTCGGGGCACACGCCGCAGATGCGGTCGGTCAGGTTGGGCATGTCCTCTGCCGGACGGCCGACGCAGAATACCTCGAAGCCGCGCAGCTCCGGGATCTGGAAGTAGGCGTTGGCAACTTCGCCTTCCTCGTTCAGGAAGATGTCGATCTTGCCGTGGCCCTCGAGGCGGGTGATCGGATCAATCGAGATTCGTTGCATGGGTGCGCCTCCTCGGGCCTAGTGCCCGCGCCCGTTGCCAGCCAGTGCCCCCCGACGGAGCAGGCTGCGGGGCAGGCTGAAGCGATAGAACGTGCCCACAGGATCGGGGATGCCCTCCTGGATGATGCGGCGGATCTCGGCCGGATCATTGGAGTCGATCACCGACGCCAGCGAGGTCATCATGCGGGCGCCGAAATCCTCGACGCCGGCGTTGGCGCCGTGGCAGCCGATGCACGGTGAGTTGACCTTGGGGCACAACGCCCCGCATCCGGCGCGGGTTGCCAGCCCGCAGCACACCAGCCCCTGTTCGAGCAGACACTCGGTCTCGTTGGGGATCATTTCCCAGGTGCGCTTGAAGGCCTTGATCTTCTTCTCGTTGCGCGTGCGCTCGCACTCATCGCAGACGGTCGTCTCTTTGCCCAGTACGGTCCCAGGTGGGGGCAGGGGGGCGCCGCCCAGTCCGGCGATGACGGCTTTGACGATGGCGTAGATGTTCTCGGCTTCCGGCGGGCAGCCGGGCACGTAGTAGTCCACATTCACCGTCTGATCAAGCGTCTTGACCGTGTCGTAGAAGACGGGGATGTGGAGTGTGCCCTCGGGCGCCTCGAACTCCGGCTGGGGGACGATCCCCTGCGGGTTGTCGACCGACGGGCTCCGGCGGTAGACGTAGTCGAAGATCGCCTCGCGCCCGGCCAGGTTGGCCAGGCCGGGGATGCAGCCTTCGTGGGCGCACGATCCGAAGGCGACCAGGATCTTCGACTTGCGCCGCAGCAGCTGGGCCATGTACTCCTGCTCGCTGTTGCGGATGCTGCCATTGAACAGGCAGACGTCGATGCTCTGGTCGGCCATCTTCTCGACGTCGTGGACCTTGGCGTCGATAGCCACCGGCCACAGCACGATGTCGAAGGCCGCGGCCACCTCGAGGATCTTCTCGTCGATGGCCAGGACGGCGATCTCGCAGCCGCCGCAGGAGGCCGCCCAGTAGAGCGCCAGCTTCGGCTTGGCAGTCATGCGGTCACCTCCAGCGCTTCGGCATGCTCATGCGGCAGGCGCTCGATGGCCGCCTGGTGGCCGCCGTTCTCGCTCCACAAGCCCGGCCAGTTCAGCGGGCCCAGGGCGCGCACCTGCTCGATCATCTCGTTGATCGCCGCCGACAGAACGTTGCCCTCCGCGGCGGAGGCCCACTGCAGGCGCAGGCGGTGATCCTCCATGCCCATGGCCAGGAGCGTGTGCCGCAGCATTTCGTAGCGCCGCATAGCCTTGTAGTTCTGCTCCAGGTAGTGGCACTCTCCCGGGTGGCAGCCGGCGATCATCACGCCGTCCGCTCCCAGCGAGAAGGCCTTGAGCACGAAGGACGGGTCCACGCGCCCGCTGCACATCACCCGGATGGAGCGGATGTTGGGCTGATACTTCATGCGCGCCGTGCCCGCCAGGTCGGCCGCGCGGTAGGAGCACCAGTTGCACAGAAAAGCGATGATCTTGGGCTCGAAGCGTTCGTCACTCATGGGCTTCCTCCGCTAGGCCGGTACGGCCACGGGCTTCGGCGCTCCGCCGTTGCCGCGCACCGCGTCATACAGCAGGCCCTCGATCTCGGCGTTGATCTGCTGGTTGTTGAAGTGGGCGCCGCTGATGGCCTGGGCCGGGCAGGCGGCGACGCACGTGCCGCAGCCCTTACACAGCGCGGCGTTGATGTAGCTGACGCCCTTCTCGGCCAGGAACTCGATGGCGTTGAACGGGCACAGGTTGTTGCAGATGCGGCAGCCGGAGCAATGCTCCTCGTGGATCGTGGCCACGACCGGCTCGATCATCACCGTGCCGCGGGCGATCATGCCCTGGATACGCGAGGCGGCCGCCGCCCCCTGGGCGACCGAGTCGGGGATGTCCTTCGGCCCCTGGCACACGCCGGCGATGAAGATCCCGTCGGTCATGGTCGCCACCGGGTCGAGCTTCGGATGGCGCTCGGTGAACCAGCCGTCCATCGAGCACGAGATGCCGAAGCGCAGGCCGACTTCCTTGGCGTCGGCGCGGGGCTGCAGGCCCGACATCAGCACGACCATGTCGAACGGCAGCCGGCGCTGCTTGCCGACCAGCGTGTCCTCGACCTGGACGATCAACTTGCCCTCTTCTTCCGGCCGGCGGGCGGCGTCGGTCACCTCGGCCACCCGGCCTCGGACGAAGTGCATGCCCTCATCCTGCAGGCGGTCGTAGAACTCTTCGTAGTTCTTGTGGGGGGCCCGGATGTCGATGTAGAAACTGGTCACCTCGGCCTGGGTCTTCTCCATGACCAGGTGCCCGAACTTGAGCGCCGCCATGCAACACACCGCCGAGCACTGCGGGTTGGTCGTCTTGTCGCGGCTGCCAACGCAGTGGACCAAGGCGATCGACTTGGGCTCGGTCACGCCGTCGCGCAGGACGATCTTGCCGTCCGTCGGGCCGGCGGCGTTGCATAAGCGCTCGAACTCCAGGTTGGTGAACACGTTTGCCAGCCGCCCGTACCCGAACTGGGAGAGCCGGCGGGCGTCAAACAGGTCCCAGCCGGTCGCCAGGATGATGTTGCCGATGTCCAGGTCGAGGAACGAGTCCTCCTGATCGAACTTGATGGCGTTCGTCGGACAGAACTTCTCGCACGCCTTGCACGTGCCGCGTTCGTAGAAGGTGCAGTTGGCCCGGTCGATCACGGGAAACTTCGGCACGGCCTGCGGGAAGGGGCGGTAGATCGCCTTGCGGTAGCCCATGCCGGCCTCGAAGACCTCGTCGACCACCTTGCGCGGGCACTTCTCGATGCAGATCCCGCAGCCGGTGCAGTCCTTCTCATCGACGCCGCGCGCCCGCTTGCGGATGCGGACGTGGAAGTTGCCGACGAAACCCGTGACCTCCTCGACCTCGGCATAGCTCAGCAGGGTGATCTTGTCGTGCGTCCCAACATCCGACATCTTGGGCGTCAGGATGCAGGCCGAGCAGTCCAGGGTAGGGAAGGTCTTGTCGAACTGGGCCATGTGGCCGCCGATGGACGGCTCGCGTTCGACCATGAAGACCGGGTAGCCGGCATCGGCCAGCTCGAGTGCCGCCTGGATACCAGCCACTCCGCCGCCGACGACCAGCGTGTTCGGGTTGACGGGCACAGGCGTGGGTTCGAGCTCCTCCTGGAGCTGCACCCTGCGCACCGCGCCGGAGATCATGGCCTTGGCCTTGTCGAGCGCCAACGCCTTGTCCTCCGTGACCCAGGAGACCTGCTCGCGCAGGCTGGCCATCTGCATCAGATAGGGGTTCAGCCCGGCGGTGGCGCAGGCCCGGCGGAAGGTCTTCTCGTGCAGGTGGGGTGAACACGCGCCGACGACCACGCGTGTCAGGCCTTGCTTCTGGATGTCCTCCGCCACCAGCTCCTGGCCGAGGGACGAGCACATGAACTTGTACTCGCGCGAGACCGTCACGCCGGGCAGCTCGCCGGCGAACTTGGCGAGCTCGACCACGTCGACCGTCCCGGCGATGTTGCTACCGCAGTGGCAGATGTAGACGCCGACTTTCTCGCTCATGCTACGCCTCCACCTCGGCTGGGCATCGGCAAGGACTTGTCATCCTTCTTGCGCCTGGCCGGTCCGGCGGGTTCTGGCTCGACGGCGGTGCCGATCTTGGTCAGGGCCTTGGCAGCCGATACGATCTCGTCCCCAATGCCCATGTCCTTGGGTGCCATTCCCATCGCCAGCCCGATCAACTGGGTGAAGTACAGGACCGGGATGTGGTAGTTGGTGCTGAAATGCCGGTTCATGGCACCCTGGAAGCCGTCCAGGTTGAGCTGGCACATGGGGCAGATCGTGGCGATCACATCCGTCTGATAATCGTCCGCCCCCTTGATCAGCCGGCGGATCATCTCGAAGCCGGTGTCTTCACTGATCTGCGTCATGTGCCCGCCGCAGCAGTGGGCCTTCATTGGGTAGTCGACGACCTCAGCGCCCAGCGCCTTGAGGATCTTGTCCAGGCTGATGGGGTACTCGGGATCCTCGCCGCCATTGTGGAAGCTGGGGCGGACGATCATGCAGCCATAGTACGGGGCGACGCGCAGGCCGGTCAAGGGCTTGGTCACCGCCGCCGTCAGCGCCTCTAGCCCAATGTCCTGGTAGAGCACGTCGAGCAGGTGCCGGACGTGCAGGCTGCCCGGCTTGTAGCTCAAGCCTCCGGCCGCCAGCGCCTTGCCGACCCGATCCGCCAGCCGCGCGTCCTGGCCGAGGACCTTGTCGGCCTTGCGCAGATTGAGATAGCAGGCGGAACATGGCGCGACCACCTGGTCGAGGCCGGTGTTCTTCGTTGCCTGAGCCAGGTTGCGGGCGATCAGGCTATAGGCGGCGGTCAGGTTGAGCGACACATACTCCGTCGCTCCGCAGCAGTTCCAGTCCTCGATCTCGGTGAACTGCATGCCCAGCCGAGATGCGACCGCCCGGGTAGAGACGTCGTAGGAGGCGGCGTTCTTCTCGAGTGAGCAGCCGGGGAAGTAGCTGTACTTCATGCTTGCGCCTCCAGTTCCTTGGCCTTGGCCAGGATGCGCTTCAGGCCATCGAGGGCCTTGATGCGCGTCGGGGCGAACCCCATCCGCCCCTTGGTCACCATCCCGACACCCATATCCATGATCTTGAACGCGCCGAATGGATTGTGGCGGATCATGTGCACGCCCATGAGACCGAGCTCAAAGGAGCGCCCGTACTCCTCCACCCAATGGATGAACGTCTTGGAGAAGTCCGGCGCGGTCGTGTCGTCGTACACCCCGTCGCGCACCGCCAGGCGCTTGAGCGCGTACATGATTTCGGTGATGGGGATCTCCTTGGGGCAGCGAACCGTGCAGTAGTAGCACGAGACGCAGTACCAGGGAGTGTTGCTGCGGAGCACCTGCTCGCGCATCCCGCCGTTGATCATGGCGAAGAGCATGCGCGGCGTGTGGTCCATGTCGGGGCCGGAGGGGCAGGAGCCTCCGCAGGTCCCGCACTGCAGGCACGTGCGCAGGGCATCGCCCCCCGGCGCGGTGGCGACGACCTCCTCCAGAAACGGGTTGCTGGCAGACTTACGATGCATGCGGCACCTCGGGAATCAAGAGACCTCGCATCGGAGCGACGCCAAGAGGCGCCGTCGGGCGCGAGGTCCTCAGCAGCCTGTCCGGACGACAAGCCATACTCCAAACCTCTGAAATGTGGGGTGTGGCCTACGGAAGTGCAGTGTCCCAGGCGACCCTCGGAAGGCACCAACGATCTGTGATGGTTTTCACATACCAGTATATACCAATTCCCCTTCGAGTATCGCCGGTAGCGCAAATCCCGCTCAGTGATGGAATTCCCGCCGCCGCGGGAAGAATGTCAGAGAGGTGATAGTTGGTGGCGGGTGTGGGGACGGTTGGCGCTTGCCTACGAAGGCGACTGACGGCAAACTACGCCTAGGCCATAAGCCAGGCCCTTCGCGCCTGCTCACAATGATGAGGAGATGACCGACATGCCTAGCAAGCCCAAGTCCAAACCGTCCAAGCCGAAGAAGGCCGCCAAGGCGGCCCCGCGATCCAAGCCTGTGGTTAGGAAGGCCAAAGCCGTCAAGCTGCCGTACAAGCCGATCAAGCTCAAGCTGCTGCGACCGGTCCCGTCCGACATTGACATTGCTCAGGCCGTCACCCCCAAGCCCGTGACGCTGATCGCCCAAGAAGTGGGCATCAAGCTCTCGGAGCTCGAGCTGCATGGCGAGTACAAGGCGAAAGTCCGCCTGGAGATCCTGGACCGGCTCAAGGGCCGCAAGAACGGCAAGTATATTGACGTGACCGCCATTACCCCAACGCCGCTGGGCGAGGGCAAGACCACAACCACGATGGGCCTCAGTCAGGCGCTCGGGGCGCACCTGGGCAAGCGGGTCTTAACCTGTATTCGCCAGCCCAGCCAGGGACCGACGTTCGGCATCAAGGGCGGCGCCGCCGGCGGCGGCTACAGCCAGGTGATCCCGATGGAGGACTTCAACCTCCACCTGACCGGCGACATCCATGCCATCACGGCCGCCAACAACCTGCTGGCCGCCGCCATCGACGCGCGCCTGTTCCACGAGGCCGAGCAGAACGACGAGAAGCTCTTCAACGCCCTGTGCCCCAAGGACAAGCAGGGCAAGCGCCGCTTCTCGCCCAGTATGCTCCGGCGGATCAAGAAGCTCGGCATCAGCAAGACCGATCCCGAGACGCTGACGCCCGAAGAGCGCAAGCGCTTCGCCCGGCTGGACATTGACCCGGCCACCATCACCTGGCGACGGGTGGTCGACACGAATGACCGATTCCTGCGAGAGGTCACCATCGGTCATGGTCCAGAAGAAAAGGGAATGATCCGCTCGACTGGCTTCGACATCACCGTGGCCAGCGAGATCATGGCCATCCTGGCGCTCACGACCGACCTGGCCGACCTGCGTGAGCGATTGGGCCGCATCGTCATTGGCATGAGCAAGGCAGGCGAAGCCGTCACGGCCGAGGACCTGGGCGCGGCCGGAGCGCTCACCGTCCTGATGAAGGACGCCATGCTGCCGACGCTGATGCAGTCGCTGGAGGGCACGCCGGTGTTCGTCCATGCCGGCCCATTCGCCAACATCGCCCACGGCAACTCGTCCATCATCGCCGACCGCATCGCCCTCAAGTTGGCTGATTATGTCGTCACCGAGTCCGGCTTCGGCGCCGACTGTGGCATGGAGAAGTTCTTCAATATCAAGTGTCGCTACTCGGGCTTGATCCCGAGCTGCGTGGTGCTGGTGGCGACGGTGCGCGCGCTCAAGATGCACGGCGGCGGGCCAAAGGTCGTGGCCGGCAGGCCTCTCGACTCGGCCTACACCGACGAGAACCTGGACCTGCTGCGCAAAGGCCTGGGTAACATGGAGCACCACATCAAGAACATCCTCAAGTTCGGCGTCCCAGCCGTTGTGGCGGTGAACTCCTTCGCCGCGGACACCCCGGCTGAGGCTGCGCTGGTGCGTGAGTCGGCGCTGAAAGCGGGGGCGAGCGACGCCGTCGTCTGCACCCTCTGGGCCGATGGCGGCAAGGGAGCTATCGGTTTGGCGGAAGCGGTCGTCAAGGCGGTCGAGAAGCCGGCCAAGTTCCAGTTCCTCTACCCGCTGGAGTGGTCGATCAAGCAGAAGATCGAGAAGATCTGCAAGGACATCTACGGCGCCGATGGCGTGGAGTACTCGCCTGAGGCCGAGAAGAAGATCGAGCTGTACACCCGGCTCGGCTTCGACAGGCTCCCGATGAACATGGCCAAGACGCACCTCAGCCTGAGCCACGATCCGGCGCTCAAGGGCGTGCCCAAGGGCTTCAAGGTGCCGATCCGGGACATCCGCGCTTCGGTCGGGGCGGGCTTCCTATACCCGCTGTGTGGCGAGATGCGCACGATGCCCGGCCTGCCGACGCGGCCGGTGTTCTACGACGTCGATCTCGATCTCAAGACCAAGCGAGTGGTTGGGTTGTTCTGATCCTGCCGTCGTCCACCGACGGCCACGGGCCTCCCGCAAGGGAGGCCCGTTTGATTCGTACGCCCAGCATGGGCGCTGACTAGGAAGGTGGAAGTCCTTCCCGGGGGTTGATGGCACCCACCGTAGCCAAGGGCAAGGGCGTCGTCGTGAGGCGGGGTCCGGAGGAAGCCGGAGGCAAAACC
>Ga0315295_10000307_pt1 | contig 41374 bp, 22 predicted proteins | sample YL17G14_0_MG_FD_204453 | JGI IMG/M metagenome (GOLD analysis project Ga0315295, IMG submission 204453) | Sediment microbial communities from Yellowstone Lake, YNP, Wyoming, USA - YL17G14_0 | ecosystem: Environmental > Aquatic > Freshwater > Lake > Sediment | place: USA: Wyoming | collected...
AAGTCCACATCTTCCTTCCCGACAATAAGAGAAAGGTTTTCAAGGTCCATAGACGTTATCGATACCACCACCAGGGGTGAGACGTTTAGGAGTTACAAAGGTGAGACGTTTAGCAAGTTACATAACAGATTATCAATACAATCAATCCACCGCATAGAAGATTAGATGAGTTGTTTTGCTCGTTCCTGACACTCCAAAGATAGAATGGTTTCATACCCGCATCATAGAGGCCTAGCGAATACGGTGTAACGAAAGTAATGGAGCCCTGTCCACCGCTCGCCCTAAATCCTATAGTATCATTGTCGCTTAGGTTCTTTTCGATATTTCTGTCGACAGAGACCAATAGATAATATCGACCTGTGGTGATATTGGGACGTATGAACCAATAATCTATAGATCCATTCTGTTTAGATATATTAACCAACGGTGAATTGGGCTTTCCTTCCTTGTACAGGTCATAATTGTTTTTTGAAAGAATTCGAACATTCAAGGTATGATCTGACCGCCAGTTGACCTTTAATCGGAATACGATATTGTCCTTTGATGATACGGAAAACCACCCGATTACAGTCTCATTAGCATGTTTTACATAGGAACCCTGTATGGTACAGCAAGCACCCGATGAAATATGCGAGAAGGAGGCTTCGTAAAGAAAGAAGGTACTAAACCCGGAAGATATCGTAGATATAGCCAGGATGATTGTAATAATTCGTTTTTTTCTCACAATATGTACAACAAAATAGGAAAATTTAAAGATTGGGATGGCGGCACCTCACCCATCAAATGCCTTTTATCGGGATGGCTTTCCCACACTTCTTGCATGTGGGGCCCTTCAGGCCCACGATATTGGTGGAGTAACCGACCCTCTCGATGAGCAGGTTATTGCATTTGGGGCAGTAGGTGTTCTCGTAGGTATTATGGACGATGTTACCGACATAGACATACTCGCAGCCGGCCTTCTTCGATATCTTGTAGGCCATGTCAAGGGTCTCCATGGGGGTCCCGTCGCGGTCCGTGAGCTTGTAGTCCGGATGGAACCTGGAGAAATGGACCACGACCTCGGGGGACAGGCTCTGGACGACCCAGTCCGCGAACTGCTTGATCTCCTCCTCGGTGTCGTTGAAGCCCGGGATGACGAGATAGGTGAGCTCGATATGGATGCCTAGTTTGTGGGCCAGTTCGCAGGTGGCCAGGACGTGCTTCCGCTCGCCTTTGCAGACCTTCTTGTAGAACTCGTCAGTTCCGGCCTTGACGTCTATGTTCATGGCGTCAAGGTACGGGGCTATCTTCTTCAAGGGCTCCTCGTTGATGTAGCCGTTCGTGACGTAGACCGTGTAGAGGCCTTGCTCCTTCACGGCCTTGCAGCCGTCATAGGTGAACTCGAACCAGATGGTCGGCTCGTTGTATGTCCAGGCCACGCCGCCGCAGTTGTGGCCCGCGGTGAGACTGAGGACGTCCTTGACCGTGAACTTCTGAAGGGACGCATCGTCAGGCTTGACCTGGGATATCTGGAAATTCTGGCAGTGGAGGCACCGGAAGTTGCAGCCGACGGTCCCGAAGGACATGACCGTGGTCCCTGGATAGAAGTTGTAAAGGGGCTTCTTCTCGATGGGGTCGTCGTGAGCCGAGGACCCGAGGCCATAGACGAGGGTGTTGAGCTTCCCGCCGATGTTCTTGCGGACCCCGCATATGCCCCGCTTTCCCTCGGAGAGCTTGCACCGGTGGGGGCAGAGCTCGCACTCGACCTTGCCCTGGCCGAGCTCGTGCCAGAACATGGCCTCGCGCACGCCTGGGCTGGCCTCATCGCCCCTCTCCTTACCGTTCTTGCTTATAAGTCCCATTGTCGGCCCTCTCGACAAAAATCACCTCGAATGTATTTATTGGTTTGCATCAGGGGGATAAGTAAGATTTATGAACAGCGACTAATATTAACGCTCCGAAGTACGGGATGCGAGGGTAGCCAAGCCTGGTCAAAGGCGAGAGACTCAAGATCTCTTCTCTTAGGAGTTCGGGCGTTCGAATCGCCCCCCTCGCATTTTTTCTGTCGGGTAATACATAATATTAATTAGTAATAATAGAGGTTATAGAACGATGGCAAAGCGAAAGTTGGGCAGGGTGGCCGAGAAGGCTCGAGAGTCCAGGAAACGCAAGCGGAGGCAAAGGGAGTGGGTGATCGGCCTCGCTAAGGACGTTCTAGCAGCCATCATCATCGTTCTCATTGTCATGGGCACTTTATACGCCTATTGCGGGATCTGGCCCCCGATTGTGGTCGTCGAGTCCCAGAGCATGATGCACGGGACCGATAGCCAGATCGGCATAATCGACACGGGCGACCTCACACTTGTCAAGAAGGTCGATACACGTCATGATATCGTCACCTACGTCGAAGGCCGCGGGACATACACGGTCCAATGGATGGATTACAACAAGAACGGGACGGGTCTCACACCTCACAATCAGACTGGGACGTTCCATGGTTCCAAGGCGGATTACAGGGCCTATGGCGATTATGGCGATGTCATCATCTATCAGAAGAACGGTCGGTCCGTCGAGACGCCTGTGATCCATAGGGCCATGCTGTGGTTCGTGCCCAATGTGACGGATGCATGCAAGTCCAGGTCGCCGATGGGCGTCGGTGGTGATTTTCCGGACATCAAGAACTCCCAATATCCGAACGGTCTTTCCTGCATCTCAGAGCTGACAATCAAGGATGTGGGCTATACACATGAGGACCTTTTCGTCAGTGCTCCGGTAATGATCAGCCATGCGATCAATATAGAGAAACCGGCATTCGCGGGGTTCATCACGAAGGGCGATTACAATCCTTTTCCTGATCAAAGTCAGGGTGGTCTTTCCGATAATCTCGGCAGACCATTAGCCCCGAACAAGCTCGAGTGGGTCGTGGGCAAGGCCGTCGGTGAGCTCCCATGGTTCGGGGCCCTGAAGCTCGTGACCACCGGGACGCCCTCCGATAAGATACCGCCATCGTCCTGGACGGGCCTGATATCCACCATCGTGCTGATCATCGTGATCGTGCTCATAATCGACATCGCTACTTCCCAGTACGCAAAGAGAAAAGCTAAGGAAAAGAAGAAGCCGCGCGATGAAAAGGATGAGGACGAGGAACCGGTGGTGAAAAGGAAACCAAAGAAGGCCAAGAAAGAGCACGACGAAGTAATAGAGGAAATCGACCTTGATGATGAATATGGTGACGAGTTCAAGGATATGGCAACTTCGAAGCCTGTAAAGAAGAATAAGAGATAGAGAATTCCACCATTCGATTTCTTCCATGGCCTCGGTCAGGGTCCAATCCCAAAATTCAAATATTATCGTGGAAATGGCAGAGCCAGAACGGCGGGCATCGGCGATAGTGAGGCCCGGTCCCTAATAACATAGGAAGACGTGATATGCGATGAAAGGCGTAACCGTGGCGGTGTTGGGAGACGCGGCCCTGGCTGCCACACTGGGGAAGAAGGGCACCGTATCGGATGTCAGCTTCTTCAACTTAAAGCGCGGGAACCTCGGTGTCACATTCATCTTTCCATCCAAGTATCCCGAGAAGCTCCAGTCCCTGCTGGCCGTCCTCGGCATGGCGGATGCGGTCCTCATCGCGGTCGACAAGGTGGACAAGGACCTTGGGGAGCAGATCGTAGGCATCGATTCCTTCGGCCTCCGCAAGGGCTTCTTCGTCCTGCGCAACTACATCGAGGCCGAACAGCTGAAACCGTTCGTGGCCGGGACGACCCTCGAGGGGTTCAAGGTCCACGAGGACAGTGCCAGGACGCTCGACGACACGTTCGCAGGGCTCGAGCTCGAGCCTGTCGAGGGCCCGGTCCAGGTCCCCATCGACCATTTCTACAATGTCAAGGGCGTGGGCACCGTGGCCCTGGGCTGCGTCCGAAGGGGCGTTGTGAGATCGCACGACGAGCTCGAAGTGTTCCCGACGGGAAAGAAGGCCCTGGTCCGCTCGATCCAGGTACACGACGACGATGTGGCCGAGGCGCCTTTTGGATGCCGTGTCGGCCTTGCGCTGAAAGGCATCGAGGCCGATGAGCTCTTCCGGGGAGCGGTCCTAGCCCCTCCAGGCACGCTCAAGGCGCCGGCCACAATCGAGTTGGAACTTCGCGTCAACAAGTACTGGAAGGGCACTTTGAAGGAGGGCCTGATACTCCACGGTGCCTGCGGGCTGCAGGATGTCCCCATGGTCGTCGAGAAGGCCCCGGCCGAGGGCATCAGGCCTGGCGGGAAGGGAATGGTGACCTTCAGGCCCGAGAAACCCCTGGCGTTCTGTGCCGGAGACAGGTTGATCGCCGTTGACCTCGATAGCCGCGGGCTGAGGTTCCTGGGCTGGGGGCTCTGTCCTTGACCATAGTCCAGAAAGCCGAGCGCTACTTCAAGGGCTTCAAGGTGTCCATGACGACCCAGGTCGGCTGCGCCACCACACATGATTATCCAAGCGAAGAGACCCATAAGAGGACCAAGGAATACCACGACAGGGAGCTGGCAAAGGTCGAGGCCTTCATCGTCCCGGCATTCCAGCATTTCGTCTCTGGCCAGCATCCCTTCAAGCGCTTCCTCAAGTACCTCGACAGCGAGCGGAACGTCCAGCCAAACCCAGACTTTGGTTTCTTGACACAGGAGGACATCGGAGACCAGCAATGGACGGACCCGATCTACCTCCAGAACCTCGAGATACACCTCTACATCAAGCCGAGCCTCTCCTGGCCCCTGAAAACGAAGCTATGCTACGATTTCCTCCTCTCACAGACCACGCGGAAGGGCTCGGACATCTTCAAGCCCTACGTCGACGAGACCTCGAAGAACTTCTTCGACAGTGACTTTTCATCGACGGTGACTGGATACTTCTCGAACTTCCAATGGAGGCTCGAGTACATCCTAGGGCACATCATGAATCATCACGAGGCGCTCGCGGCCGCCGCATCGTCCAAACATGTGGACATGCCGGACTACGGCTACGACTGGAACAACAGGGAACGGATCAAGTTCTTCAGGGCCAGGGCCATCCAGAGGCTCCTCAATGGCGAGCCCTACGGCAAGGAGCTCGTCGAGGAGGCCAAGGCCCTAGGCAACAACGATTTCGAGCTGTTCTTCCTGATAATCATGGCCTCCGAGGTTCAGGCACCGGAATTGAAGGGCATCCTTTCCCTGTTCAACCCCGAGCTCGCAATACATTATCAGGAGCTCGTCTAAGGCCGTTCTGCAAAGTTCTCACATCGGATATTGACGGCCCCGTCGTCGTACCAATTGTCGCTTAGTAGCGGGCCGGGATGTCCGGCGTTGGCTAAGGTTACCCCGCAATGCTCGGCATATTCCCGTATGAACTTCTTGAAGAACGGGTTCAAGGCCAGGGACTGTCTGTTGCTGTAGGTCCTGTAGGAAAGGAGGCCACCGGGAACGAGGGCCAGCAGCCTTCGAGCGATGATGTTCCCGTTCCTGTCCTTGGCCCACACGACGCACTTGTCCACATCGATGGCATTGGACACCGCGGACCAGAAGTATACGCCCTGCATCGAGAGGCAGCTCGCGAAGCCATACTCGCCCATGAAAAGGTACTGGAACGGGTCCGTCTCGACCTCGAAGGTGATATCTCCCTCGAAATCGGTGACGGGCGCGACCATGAACCTCCGTATCCTCTCGAGGTCGCTCTTGAGCTCGTTGATCGCGATGAGATCCGTAGCCTTGCCCTTCTCGAGCTTCGCGACGAGCTCCGGATGGCCGTCCCCGTCATCCACCTCGATCATGAGGTTCCTCATCCGGACCCTGACCTCCGAGAGCTCCGTTGCGATCCTGCTTTCCTTCTCCTCGTCGGTCATCCTCCGCTTATAGACATACTTCTTCGAGAAGGGATGCCGCCACCTCGCGAGGTCGGCCTTGGGCTGGGACCCCTTGACCACCTCCATCCATCTGAGGACCGCCGGCTCGGTCCAGAGCCAGTCGTGCTCATGCTTGTTGATCCTGTCCTCGATCAGTTTTGTGAGATAGCGGCGGGTGTTCCCGTATGGGAGCTTCTCCGCCAGGAAGAGCGCGGGATACACGCACTCGTCCGTGTCCCAGAGGTCGCTCTCGTAGCCGAGGATCCTCATGGAGGCCTTCCGGACGGCCTCCCTCCTGACCTTGGTCACGAGCAGGTCCACGAGCTGGACGAGGTGGGCCCTCAGTTCCCTTTCGACATCGCTCCTCACGGCGTTCAGGGCCCGTTCGGGCACATCGTCGATGTGCGACATCCTTTTCCTGAGGTGCTCCAGCCTTTTGGCCATCTTGTCCTTCTTGCCGGTGTCGGTCTCCTTCGAGATGCGCTCTTCTATTGCCGCGGCCTCGGCCCCCATCGCCTTGCCTCTCTCGAGGAACTCTGTCACGGTCCTAAGTTCGACCTTCTCGCCGAGCTCCTTTGCAAAGAGGTCCACCTTGCCCCTCATCTCGGGGACGCCGTCCCGGTCAAGGAAGGCCAGCGGTCCTTCGAACTTTACAGGGACCGCCTTGGACAGGTCCATCTTATCATAGAGCAGTTCCCTGTAATCGTGGCCGTTCAGCAGGTACGACAGCCGATAGGCACCATCGAGGAACCGCTCGGCAACATCCGTGGACATGTCCTTCTTCGAAAGCGGGTTCTCCAGCAGGAACACGAAGAAGTCCCAGAGCCTGTCCCAATCCAAGGCCCTCTCCATCTCCTGGAGCAGGAGGACCTGTTTCCTGTGGTTCTTTTCCCTGAATATGAGCGCCATGAGCTCCCTGGCGGCCGGGTTCCCGCCCTCGACGGGCCTCTTGAGGGCCTCGGCGAACTCGGTCCTGATGTGGGACGTGTGGGCTATGCTGATGATGTCCGATAGGAAGTCCTTCTTGTAGGCATTGCTGTGGAAGGTCAGGACGCACTGGAAGAGGGCCTGGACGCAGATGGAGGCGTGATCCTTGTAATTCGTTGCGATGTCCCTGAGGAAGTAGAATGCCTGGTTGGCCCCTGCGTCCACGTTGTCCCGGACGAACTCCACCATGCCCCTCGTGATGAGCTCGGGCCTTTTCACCAGGACCATGCGTAACGTATAGATGACACGGAACCGGTCCGCCGATGCGTTCCTGAGCATCGCGTCGAGGAGGTCCTTATTGAGGATCTCCTTGTTGTTGGCGCACAGATAATAGAGTTCCTCGATGGCGTCCTTCGGGTACTTGCCGAAGTATACGAGATAGATGGAAAGCATCTCCGCGGTGCGCTCGGGACAATTGGCCGCGATGTTGTGGACAATCGAGAAGCAATCGTAGGGCGCGACCTCGAAGGAACCTACGATGGTCTCGACAATGTCCGGGTCGAACTTATCAGGGTTGTTGTACGAGGCCGCCCGTATCTTGTCTAGCGCGTCCTTGCCGTGTTTGGAGATGGCATCCTCGATGGACGAGGCCTCGAGGCCGCAGGAGGCCATGTATTCGAGGATCTCCTTCTCCGCCGTTGGACCACCTTCGCTGTATTGCGTTTGTACCACATCATGGCCTGAGTATAATAAAATTAATATGTCCTCTCGTCATAGCCCACCTAACGGGGGAGTTCCATGGAATATAAGGAATTAATGGTCAAGCCAGGCAAGAAGGTCAGGATCAAGGATTTCGACCCTGATTACATAGGCGACTACAAGGACAAGGACAAGGCCGAGAAGGACCTGCCTCTCTACCTGCAGAGGATGTTCGACCTGCAGTACAAGCTCTACGCCGACAACAGGTACGGTCTCTTGACCGTCCTCCAGGGCATCGACGCGGCGGGCAAGGACGGTGTGTTCAGACATGTAATGTCCGCCCTGAACCCCCAGGGCGTCAAGACCTGGAGCTTCAAGAAGCCGTCGGACGAGGAGGCGGACCACGACTACCTGTGGAGGGTCCACAAGGTCGTCCCGAACTACGGGGAGATCGGGGTGTTCAACAGGTCCCACTACGAGGACGTCCTCATAGTGAGGGTAAAGAACTTCGTGTCAAAGGAGACCTGGATGAAGAGGTATGACCAGATAAACGATTTCGAGAAATATCTCTACGACAACAGGATCTGGACGGTCAAGTTCTTCCTCTACATCTCAAAGGACGAGCAGGAGAAGCGGTTCCTGGACAGGCTCATGGACCCGAAGAAGAACTGGAAGTTCAGCCCTTACGACCTGCAGGAGAGGCAGAACTGGGACGCCTACATCGAGGCCTTCGAGGACATGTTGGCCAGGACGAGCACGGAATACGCGCCTTGGTACGTCATCCCGGGCAATAAAAAGTGGTTCAGGAACATCGCGGTCGCCAGGATCATGGTGGACTTCCTCGAGAGGATGAACCTGAAGTGGCCCGAGCCGTCGGAGGACACCAAGAAACTTGTAGAGTTGGCCAAGAGGAACGGGAAGCTCCCGAAGCCCGAGGACCTGAAGAAACCGCAACTCAGCTAGATATTTTTTCTTTTTCCCACATCTAATTTTACTCATCCTTAACGTGCGAACTTAGGTGCTATGCTGTCGACCTTGTGGAACATGCCGGAAGGGAATTTCTCCACTGTGACGATGTCGCCTTGCTTGTAATTGAATGGCGCGTCGTTCGGGAAATATATGCTCTTTCCTTCGATTACGATGTATTTCAGCTCGATCTCGCCGAACCTCTGCGTGCCGACAAATGCGACCGTGACCTTCGTGATGTTGATTCGCCCGTCTTCGACTTCTTTAAATATCCCGGTGAAACGATTGAAAATGAAACACATCATGAATGCCATCATGCCGCTTACGACCGCAATTGAGATGGCGACGATCAGGAGAAGTGTCTCTCGAATAAAGAGGAAGTATACTATCACGAGGACAATGGAAATGATGGCCGCGCCTGCCGGGGTGTACTTGTTCACGGTTTGCATTGATTTCATCGGTGCCAGTTTTTTCCCAAGCAGCTCCTTCTCTGCAGAGGTCAACTGGCGTGTGTTCGTCCCATCCAGCTTGACAGGTTCGGCCTTGCCCTGTTCGAAAGGAACGGCCTTCTCCTGTGGGGTCATCCCCAGGAATGTTTGGATCTTCTGGACGAGCGGCAGAATATCTTTGCCGTCGAAATTCCCATAATTCACTTGGACGCGTATATCGTCATCTAAAAATGACTGTGCCAAGTAATTGATATTATATCCTTTGCGCCTCATGGTCGAGAGCCAGTCGTTAATCCTTTTGACCTCGAAAGGGTCAAGCCCCTTCGTGTTCTCTTTGTCGGGGCGAATCCACCAGGACCAGATCATCTGGTCAACCCTGTACGGAAGACGTTGTTTGGTCTTGATATCGAACAGGAGGGAGCCCTTGCCTTTCCAGACAGTGACCAGGTCTGATACCACGCGAAGGCCTTCGCGCTTGGTTCCGACCTCTTTGGCATACACATCAAGCTCATTCAGTAATTTTACCTGTTGCCAGGTGACGGAAACGAATATCATTACCATCATTGTGATTGCTGATCCGATCATTAGGTATCCTAATAATCGAACCCTGATGAATAGGCCGATCGCTCCAATGCAGAAAAGGAACATCGGGATGGCAATCATCCATCTAGAAGTCCAAATAATTTCCTTGAATTTCAATCAGACCATCTCGTCCATGCTATGAGTTTCTTACGGATATTACTCGATTTCTATATTATCTTGTGATTTGAGATATTTTATCAGTTCTCTCAGATCTTCTTTTTTCATACCGTTCAGGCTCAATCTTTTCTCCATGAGACTGCCGTTCTGCTCGAAATACATTAACTCTTCATCTTGATAATATATGGTGCTCAATTTCTTTTTCTTTGAATAGGTGGATTTTATCGTTATCGGGAAAAATGGATTTGTTGTCTGGATTATGAGACCAACGTCGTTGCTCGATATCTCAACGATTTTCAGAGGATAGGCGATTATCATGAAAAGTATGAACATGATGATAGGGGGGAAGAACATTATTAAATGGAATTTCCATGAAGAACCAGATGTGAGAATCACGAGCGCAAAGGCAACACAAATGGCTGGGGAACAAACATAGCCAATCTTGAGCTTTATAAGAACGTTCGCCCAACTCTTGTTCCTATAATTGATGTCAATCGACGATTCTTCATTGTTTTGGTTTGTGGACATATTGGGAACCGACTCCAAGTTGTGGGTCATATAAGTTTATAATATATTTATCTCTTACAATTAATGGCCATTCTTTTATATCACATATCCATTATTGATATTCATGATTGTTTCGTTGCTCGACGGTTACATTGACGAGCCCTCGAGCCTGGGCGTCCCGCCGTTCATCTCGCCGGTCGTCAGGTACCTGGCCGGGGCGATTATCGATGCCGGCCACGAGGTCAGATATCGTACGATCGATTCCTACAGGATGAACGAGGGCGCCAGAAATGATGTTTCCACATCAGATTTATTGGTCATCCTGGCAGGCGTGACTGTGCCCGGGCGATACATCCGCGGTGCCCCTATGTCACCCGCGGAAGCGGTCAAGATCGCCTCTTCATACGAGGGAATGACCATCCTGACTGGGTTCATGACATCGCATTTCGCGAAGGACAAAGACCTGAAAGATAAGTTCGAGCTTTTATTGAGAGGCCCTGACCCCGATGCGCAATTGTTTGATGTCCTGAAAGGCGGCTTCTGCGCTCCGACCGAGAGCAGGAAGAGGACGAACGACGAATGGAACCGCTGGGCCATTAAGGGAATTTCTATAGTGAAAAGCCATCCCGACCACCCCCAGCCACTGATCGCGGAGGTCGATGTCTACAAGGGATGCATCAGGTACCATTCCGGCGGGTGCTCCTTCTGCAGCGAGATATTGCTGGGACCGCCACGGTTCAGGGAACCGGAGGATGTCGCGGCGGAGGTAGGAGCGCTGGCGAAGGCCGGTGTGACGAACTACAGGCTTGCCTGCCCGTGCATGTTCTCGTACAAGGCAAAAGGCGTCGGCACCAAGGATGCATTCCCGTCGCCGGAAGAGGTGGAGGCCTTGCTAGGCGCAGTCTCATGCGAGACCAAAGGGATGCGCGTCCTCCACGTCGATAATGCAGACCCGGGGATGATCGCAAGATATCCCGAGGAGAGCCGGAAGATCCTGAAGTCACTTGTGAAATACTGCACCTCCGGGAACATACTGTCCTTAGGTATGGAATCCGCAGACCCGGCGGTGATCCAGGCGAACAACCTCAATTCGACGCCTGAGGAAGTCCTTGATGCCATCAGATTGATAAATAAATTCGGATGTGAAAAAGGCCCGACCGGCCTTCCGCATATACTCCCTGGCCTCAACTTCATAGCCGGGCTGAAGGGGGAGACCTCCAACACATACCAGCTGAACATTGAATTCCTGAAGAAGGTCCATTCTGAGAAATTGCTCATCAGGAGGATCAACATCAGACAGGTCATGGAGATCAGGGCCGAGTTCCCAGGCGTCAAGAAGCGGAAGGACTTCATGAGGTTCAAGGAAGCCGTGAGGACAGGTATAGACCGGCCGATGCTCGAGATGCTGATACCGCGCGGCACCGTGCTTCGCGACCTTTACCTCGAGACCAAGGAAGGGAAGGTCTCCTTCGCAAGGCAAGTGGGGACATATCCGATACTCGTCGGTATACCTGGGAATGTCCCGGAGAGAGGATTTTTCGATGTGGCAATCGTCGACTGGGGCCAGAGAAGCGTGACGGGGCTGCCATATCCCTTGGATGTCAATACTGCAAGTATTTCTTTATTGTCGGCCTTGCCTGGGATCGGCGTTAAAAGAGCTGCTCGGCTCATCCGTGCCAGGCCGTTCAAGGATTGGGAAGGCCTGGCACAGGCGCTGGACGATCAGAAGATAGTTGATGGATTGAAGGCGTTCGTGAAGCTTTAAGCCCATTATCATTACTCCCTCACGCTTGAATATGTATTTCATAGCCGTATTCGTCGAGACCGGTCTATTTTTATAGTTGCTTATAATATTCCATAGCATCCTATAGTAAATTATAAATATGGAGGCCTCCGTAATAATATATCATGAACGCGACAACGATCCAGATTGATAAGAAGATAAAGGAGGTCCTTGAACGAAAGAGGATCCATCCCCGAGAGACATTCAATGACATCATAGAACGCCTGATCGAGGATTCCGAAGAACTTGATGAGAAGACCAAGAAGGAATTGGAAAAGGCCCGCAAGGAAATCAGGAATGGGAAGTTCAAGACCCATGAACAAGTCGGAAAGGAACTGGGATTCTCGTGACTTTCCAGATAATCTGGTCCGATTCGGCCATTAAGGAATTGAGGAAACTGGATCGTTCCGTTGCAAGGCGGATCTATGATACGGTCTCCCGTCTGAGTGGTGAACCCTATAGATGGGTTATAAGGATCGTCAATTCTCCATACTATCGTCTACGGGTCGGGGACTACAGGGTCATCCTTGACATTGAGGAAGGAGCCCTGAGAATCCTCGTGATAAAAGTCGGGCATAGGAAGAACGTATATGATTAAGAATTTGAACAGACAACATGCATTTTAGGGGTTAAACGGAGTTAGGCCGTCATATTTAAATAACCCGACATAGCATAGTAATTCCCGATGATAACGCTTCTAGGCGTCGGCCACGTCTTCGATATCGGTGGCAGGGTCAAGGAGGTCATCCGGGACCGGATGCCCAATGTAGTGTGCATCGAGCTCGACGATTACAGGTACTATGCATTGACCCACAAGGAGGAGGTCAAGGGATGGGAACCCCCGCTCCACATGCTGCTCGCGGCCTTCCAGCGGCGGATAGCCAAGATGTACAAGGTCGAGGTCGGGTCCGAGATGATCGCGGCCGTCGACGCCGCCAAGGAGGTCGGGGCCCGGGTGGCCTTCATCGACATGGAGAGCGACCTGGTCTTCAAGAGGATCATGGAGGAGATGACCTTCGAGGAGAAGGTCAAGTTCGCTGTCAGCCTCTTCCTGGGGTTCTTCGTGCGGAAGAAGGATGTCGAAAGGGAACTGGAAAGGTTCCAGATGGACAGCTCGACGGACCTGATGTCCACCTTCGGAAAGGAGTTCCCGTCCATAAAGCGGGTCCTCATCGATGAGAGGAACCAGTACATGGCGGCCATAATCCGTGAGCTCGGGAAGACCCATGAGAGGATCGTCGTTGTCATCGGGGATGGCCACGTGAAGGGCATCCAGGCCCTCATCAAGGACAACTTCAAGGACCAGGTCGAGGTCATACGGTTGAAGGAAGTCCGGGAGAACACCTGGAAGCGGCTCAATATCCAGACAAATGTCGGAACCAAGGGTGCCGAGCACCTGCCTCCAGACAGCATGGCACGAGTTAGCTTTTCGTTCGATACTTGGATTATATAGCATTTTTGTTCAATGCCCAATGGAAATGTTGAAATATTAACATAATAATATGAGATGTGGGGTCCTACTTATGGCTGGAGCTCTTCCAAGACCACCTGCGGACATGTCGATGTATGATGAAACCCCGATGCCCTATCAGACGCCAGCCATTGATACACCCCCGCCGCCAATGAAGGTCGAATACCGGGCTTCCCCGATCTTCTCAAATACCGTGGTCCTGTCAGTGGTGATAATCGGCATCATCCTCATCTTCGTTGGAATGATGGTCATCACTTCGATAATTTTCAAAAAGGACCCGAGCAGCGATGAGATGACCAATACTGTCGGAGGGGGCCGTATCGTCCTGCTCACCGGAGGAATGCTTACATGCCTGGCCTTTTTCGGTGGGGCGATAAACAATGAGATCTTGGACATCAAGATCAAGGTGGCATTCATCTCGGCTGGGATATCCTTCATGATATCGACCATGATAGTCCTGATCTTCATGGGGCTCCTTTCACTGTAGTAAAGAGAGGTGAGAAATATGACCGCGCAATCAATGATCGACCCGTCCTCTCGAAGCGTTTTCTCGTCGAGCCTAGTTATGGTACTCGTCATCGTTGGTATCATCCTGTTCTTCATCGGAATGATGGTGACCACATCGGTCGTGTTCATAAAATCGCCAAAGTATTCGGATTATCCGGATTACGATCAGTACGAGCAGGCCCTGAAAGACTATACGACCAAGGTCAATAATGTTAGAGGGTCGGGATCCATATTGATCGAGCTGAGCGGGATGATCGCATGCATAGGATTGTTCGGTGGGGCCATCGACAATAAGACATTAGCGGTCAATCTGAAATGCGCGTTCATAAGTGGGGGCATCTCGTTCTTGATTACGGTCATGATAATATTGACCATCTTCGGTCGATGAACTCGAGGTCCATCATTATCTAGGCCGGATCGGTCCCTTATCTTTCCACAGGCACCCCAACGATCTCGTTGGCGCCTTCCTTGACCAGCCGCGCGATCTCCGCCGCGCCCATGGCCGCGCTGAACCTCGAGAAGACCTGGACCTTCATGCCAAGGTAGACGCCAAGCCTCGCGCCGACATTGACCGGGACCCTGACCTCGCCCAATCCCCCTGTCAGGGCCACGGCATCCACGCCCCCCGAGACCGTGACAAGGCTTCCTACCTCCATTGCGACGGCCATTATGAGGGATTCGAGGAGGAGCGAGGCCTTCCTGTCCTTGGTCCTTATGGCTTTGAACAATTTATCCATGGTATCGTACGGTGGCCTCAGGATGCCGGCCGTCGAGAAGGCCTCATTGGCCGATATCTCCCTGCGATCTATCCTCCGGATGGCCTCGACATCGATGGGCCCGTGCCTGAGGCCGGGTGCACCCAGGGCCGCATCGATCGCGCCGATGATCCTACCGTCCCTTATCAATACGGAGACCGTGTTGGACGAGACATTCGTGACGACAAGGTTCCTGATCCTTTTTTTCGCGGAGAGATTTTTGAAGCAGTAGATGCTAGCAGCCACCTTCTTCGGTGCCGCCAGATGGGACTGCAGGACCGTGAACCTCGGGTCCAGCCACTTGCATTCTCGGTGCAGGCCCGGGATCGCAACGGCTGGAAGACCGCTCGCCCTGACCTCGTCGAATATCCTCGTCCCGACGCCTGTAAGCTGGCCGATGCCTTCGAGGGATCTGACGCCCCGGTCCCTCAGGCGTAGAATAGGAGTGATGGATGAGATGGAATCACCCATCGAATAGGCGATGGCTATCATCTCGATGTTCGTCGGGGCGATCTTCTGGTCGAGGTAGGTCATGAAATTGGCCGGCGCCTCGGTCTTCGGGAACTCGAACGTCTGGGCTCCTTTCCCTTTTCCTATGATGGCCACACGGATGGCCGTGGTGCTGTGGTCGATACCGACGAACGCCATCCCTTTCCACGCCTCCATACTATAATGTCCCTGCATGATATTTAAATATCCTCAAAGCATTGCTTCGTGCAGAGAGGGTAAGCCCTTGGACTATTCTATTCTTGCCGAGGCCTACGAGAAGATCGAGGCCGAATCCAAGCGCCTGGGCATGACGGCCCTGCTGGTCAAGCTCTTCAAGGCCACGGACCCGGAGCTCATGGACAAGGTCGTCTATCTCACCGAAGGTAGGCTTTATCCCCAGTTCGTTGGCATCGAGCTGGGCCTTGCCGAGAAGCTGGTCATCAAGGCCATCGCCTTCGTCACAGGGCTCTCGGAAAAGGACGTCGAGAAGATGTCCATGACGGAGGGCGACCTGGGGAAGGTCGCCGAGGCCACCATCGGCACGAAGCGCCAATCCACACTGTTCTCGACGGCCTTGACGGTGGAGCGCGTCTACAAGAATCTCGAGAACATTGCAAAGGCCACGGGCAGCGGCGCCCAGAACGCCAAAATAAAGCTCCTCGGGGAGCTCCTCCACGATTCCGGCCCCCTTGATGCCAAGTACATCACAAGGACCATCGTCGGCAAGCTCAGGCTCGGTATCGCCGACATGACCATTGTCGACGCGCTGGCCAGGGCGTTCTCTGGCATCCCCGGCGCCGAGGACCAGACGGAGGACGAGGAAGGAAAGGCGAAGATTAAGGAGTTCAGGGATGCCGTCGAGCACCGTTATAACATCTCCTCCGACCTCGGGGCCATAGCAAAGGCCCTGGCCACAAAGGGGCCAAAAGGGCTGGATGACTTCCACCTGTCCATCGGGAACCCTGTGAGGCCGATGCTTGCAGAGCGTCTACCGTCCGTCGCGGAGATTGTCGAGAAGATGGAGGGGAAGGTGGCCCTGGAATACAAGTACGATGGCCTCAGAATCCAGGCACATATAGGGCCATCAGGTATCACGCTCTATTCGCGCCAGCTTGAGAACGTCACGGACCAGTTCCCTGATGTCGTCGAGAACCTCAAGAAAGCAATCAAGGCCAAGGAGGTCATCTGCGAGGGCGAATGCGTCCCCATCAACATCGAGACGGGCGAGATGAGGCCATTCCAGGAGGTCTCACATCGTCGCGGGCGCAAGTACGGCCTCGAGGACGCCATCGACGAGTTCCCCGTAGCACTCTTCCTGTTTGATTGCATCTATGTCGACGGGGAGGACCTGATGGGAATAGACTACATGACCCGCAGGGAGCGGATGAAGAAGGCCTTCAAAGAGAGCGACCGGGTCATCGTGTCCGAATCCGTCGTCACGACGGAGGTCGCCGTGGCCGAGGCCTTCTTCAACAAGGCCATCGAGACAGGCTGCGAGGGAGTGATGGCAAAGAGGCCGGCCTCGGCCTACGAGGCCGGGGGCCGTGGCTGGAACTGGATAAAGTACAAACGTGACTACAAGGCCGAGATGGCCGATACCGTGGACCTCGTCGTGGTCGGGGCCTTCGCGGGCCACGGTAAGCGCCAGGGAGTCTACGGGGCCCTGCTCATGGCCTGCTACAATCCGGATGACGACCAGTTCGAGACCGTCTGCAAACTGGGGACCGGGTTCAGCGATGAGTTCCTGGTGGAGCTCAAGGAAAGGTTGAATGACTGCCTCATCAAGCAGAAGCACCCGCGCGTTGTGAGCGCAATGAAATGTGATTTCCATTTCAGGCCCGAGAAGGTCATGGAGGTGGCCGGCGCTGAGGTGACATTGAGCCCGGTCCACACATGCGCCAAGGACCTTGTGAAAGACGGCGCCGGCCTCGCCATAAGGTTCCCGAGGTACACGGGCAAGTGGCGCGACGATAAGGGGCCCGAGGATGCGACGAAGACGGGCGAGATCATCAGCTTTTATAAGATGCAGGTCAAGAAGGCCTGAATTTAGAGGATTTTTTCCATAGTATATGAAAAACATTATTATCCGTTCAGCCATTCGAGTATAAGGCCCAAGGCCGAGGTGTCCCCTTGCCTACCAAGAAGGTCGTTCTCTACGCTCAACCCTCCGACGAGTTCCCGTATCTCAAGAAGACGGACCTTAAGGAGGAGAAGTACGAGGAGACGGACGCCCTCTGGGGGGCCCTGCCGTTCACAGATATAGGCGAGGAGGCTTGGCGGGCCATGAAGAGCATAACCAAGGACGCCTCCATCAGGCTCGTCAAGGTCGGCTTCGGCACGGTCCCTTGGACCGTGCTCTTCCACGCCGATGCCATCAGGGCCGTCGTGACCTGCCAGAAGTACACATCGGGGCCGCTCCCCGAGGCCCTCTACATCGAGATCAGGGCCGACGGCGAGGACTACATGGTCAAGAAATTCGTCCGAAGGCTCTACGGCAGACTGGAAAAAAAGCCCTGGAAGATGACCGACTGGGACGACTTCGAGAAGGCCACCGGCAAGGATATGAGTCACGTCATTTCCGCCTGGAAGAAATATTCCCAGAAGGAACAGCTGGTGAAGAAGCCCAAGCTCCCAGAGGTCGTGGACACATCGACCCAGCTCGAGTACAAGCAGGACGCCATCATGATAAAGGTCCTTGTCTCCAACCAGAAGTCCGTCACCATCAAGGACATCCGGGTAGACCTCAAGGCCGACAGAGCAAAGATCGACGCCGAGTGCTGGGAGCAGGGCGTCCCCCGCCTGAACAGCACCGGCTCCTACACTGCAATGTTCAAGGTCAGGCCCAAGGGCATCCTGAGGGACGAGCCCCTCAAGCTGACATTCCGATACAACGACGGCAAGAAGAAGAAGCGCGAGCTCGAGCCCGTCAAGGTCACCGTTGCGCCGCCGGACATCAAGGGCGAGCCCGTCCAGGCCGCGGACCTCGAGGCCCAGCTCGGCAAGTTCGGGAAGAAGGAGGAGGTCGGGCAGACCCAGCGAAAGCCCGCGGCGGACCTGTTCAACGACCTCGTGGACGCCCTCAGCAAGACCGGCCTCTTCATGCTTGACCCGAACATCGAGCGCCGGGGCGGTCTCTACCTCGGTCTCGTCCGCTTGCACGGCAAGGACCCGGACGGCGTTCAGTACGTCCTCCAGGTCAAGATCCAGGGTGACGTGAACGAATCCCGCGTCGTAAGGACCCTCTACTCAAGCAACCCCGAGAAGGTCGTCGGCTTCGGGCAGTTCGTCGAGGGGCTCGGGGTCTTTGGCACGATGTTCGAGGCCAAAAGCTAGGACTCGACCCTTGGCTGGACCTATTGAAAGATGATTTTAAAAAAAAAGATATTGGAAAAAGATAAAAAAAGGACAAGAGGTGCCGCTACTTCTTCAGCAGCAGCTTGGCATTGCAGCTCGAGCACCTCACTTCCAGCGGCCTCTTCGGCGAGGATATCTCCATTATCTCCTTGCACTTCGGGCATCGGATCTTGGCCACCCTGGGGGTCGGAGCCTGGGTCTCCTCCTCCTCTTCGGGGGGCGCCTCCTCCTCACCGCCCTCCTCCTCGCCGCCTTCCTCCTCCCCGCCCTGCTCTTCCTCTTCCTCGCCCGCTCCCTCCTCGGTCGGTGGCGTGGGCGCCACAGGGGCCGGAACCGGCCTCCGCCTTGTGAACAGCATGACCAGGACGATCAGCACGATGACCACGATCAGCACCAGGACGAGCAGGTTCATCGAGTTGTTGAGGTCGAAACCGAGGCCTGCCTTCGCCGCGACGCTGACCTGCTTCGGGCTGCTGTCGGTCTTCTCGCCGGCCACGGTCACGCGCACCTTCAAGGCACCGCTGGTGGCGTCCGTCGGCTCCCAGCTCAGGGAGATGGTCTGCTCCTCGTTCGCGTTCATCTTAGAGGTCGAGGTCGTGGCCACCGGGTTGTTGTCCAGCAGTAGGGCCACGCTGAATGTGGACGGCGTGGCGGCCGTTCCGATGTTCTTTAGGTTTATGGTTACGGGTATCTTGTCCCCTGCCTTCATGCTCGAGCTGCCGATGGTCCAGGAGGTTATCTGGATCTGGGCCTTGACAACGACGACCTCCAGCTTCAGGGACAGGGACTTGGTGTCTCCGTCGCCCGATGTCGCCACTACCCTGAAGTTGTAGGTGTTCGCGTCCACGTCCACGACCCTGGATGCCACGAGCCTCACGGTCGTGGTCCTGGTCTTGCCGGACTCGACATCGAGCGTCGATGGCGAGAAGTCCCACCAGGACTTCTGCCACGAGGCCTCCTTCTGGTCGATCTGGAAGGTCACCTGGTCGTCGCCGTTGCCGCTGTTCTGGACGTCCACGTCCCACTCCGCATCATTGCCGTTGACATCGAGGGTCTGGCTGCAGTCGCTGCAGCTCAGGACGAGCTCGTATATCTGGTTGAGGGTCGTGGTCAGCTTGATCTGCTTGTAGATGGAGTCGTTGATCTTCGAGATGACCTTGACGGTCAGGTCGAAGTCCCCGGCCGTTGCGTCCTTGTAGTTCGACGGGATGGACACATAGACCCGGATGGTGCCCTTGTCGTTGTAGGCGACGTCGAGCGTCTGCGCCTCGAAGGTCACCCAGTCGGCCTTCTTGCTGTCGCTGGAGGTGACCTCGAACTTGTAGACATCGTTCCAGTTGCCCTGGTTCTCGATGGTCAGGGTGTAGGTCATGTTCTTGCCCGGGTCCGAACTCTTGGAGGCGTCATCGGTGGTCACCGTGAAGTCGACGACCTGCCGTACGTTCACCTGGAGCTTTATGGTGGTAAAGATGGTGTCATCGTTCCCTGACACGGCCTTGACGGTCAGGTTATAGCTGCCGAACAGGGCGTCGTCGGGTATCTTGATGGTGACCAGCAGGTTGACGGTCGTGTCGTAGCTGATGGACATGCTCTTCTGTGACAGGGTCACCCAGCTCTTGTAGGCGTTCTCCGCGCTGATCGTGTAGGTATCGGCTGAGGTGCCCGTGTTCTTGACCTTCACGGTGTAGGTCACCTGGTCGCTTGGGTTCCCCTTCGGGATGTCGGTGTCCGTGGTCAGGGTCACGGCCGATATGCCCAGCACGCTCAGCGTGAAGTCATAGGTGGTGTAGGCGGTGTCGTCATAGGATGAGATGGCCTTGACCCGGAACAGGTAGTCCTTCTTCTCCGCATCCAGGGGCACGGTTATGATCATCATGGCCGATGCCTGGCCCTGGTACTTGACGGCGACCGCGTTCTTGTTGAAGGTCGCCCATTTTGCCATCTTCTTGTCCGTGAAGATGCTGTCGTCCACCTTCAGCGAGTAGACGTCATCGCCGGAACCCTTGTTCTTCACGGTGAAGTTGAAGTACATCGGGTCGCCGGGGTAGACATCCTTCTGACGCTCGCTCGTGAAGGCACTTATATCGACGGCGAAGGTGATCACTACGACGAGGTCGATGGTGCTGGTTGTCGTGCTCTTGGCGTTGGTGACCGTGGCCTGGAGCGTGATATGATAGACGCCCTTGGCCTGGTCGATGGGCGGCGTGACGTTCACCGTGACCCAGGTATAGATGTCCTTGGTCTCGTTGAATGTCAGCGGGTCGGGGTTATCGGCCCACTTGTAATAGGTGCCCGAGGTCTTCAGGACGGCCATCTCGAAGTTCTCAAGTATGTTGCCGGTGTTCTTCACCTTGACCTTGAACGCGACCATCGCGCCCGGACCGACGTTCAGGCTGTTCTCATCCACCGTGAGCTCCACATCGTAGATCTCGCTCACTGCTATGGTCAGCCTCTGGCTCGTCACCAGGCTGTCGTTGCCCTTGGACTTGATCTCGACGTCTATGAAGTAGTTGGAATTGGCCTGGCTCTTCGGGACCGTGATGTACGCCTTGGTCTTCTGGCTGTTCTGCTTGCTCAGGTTGAAGATGTACTGCATGCCGCCCTTGCCCGGGACCGAGAAGCTTATCCAGCCAGCATAGGACCCAAGCGGGGTCACCACGAACGAGTCCTGAAAGTTGCCCTTGTTGTTCACCGTCACGTTGCAATCGATGGTCTCGCCCGGGCCCGCGTTCAGGCTGGTCTTGTCCCAGGACTGGTCAAAGCCGTACCTTATGTCAACTGTGACCGCCAGTGCGAGCACGCCGTACTTGAAGCTGTAGCCCTGCGATGAGACCTTGATGTTCCAATTGTAGGTCCCATTGAGGTTGTCGAATGGCGTGTCGAACGGGACGTTGACGGTCACATTGACGCTCCTGAGGCCGTTGGGGGCCAGCGGGAACGAGGTGACGTTGAACTTGACCCATTCCTTGTGGTTCCCTATGGCCTCGACGAGGAAGGTGTCGTTGCCGCTGCCCGTGTTCTTCACGGTCATGGCGAAGTAGTATCCCGTGGGCACGTTCAGGGTCTTGGCCTTGGTGGTCGGGGACACATCGACGCCGTAGACCAGGTTGACATTGGTCGTCAGGATCACGGACGAGTTCTTGCCCGTGTCACCCTGGGATGTCACGGTCAGGGTGTTCACCAGGGCCTGCTTGGTGGCCGACTGGGGTACCTGGAGCGTCACCAGGACCGTCGTGGTCTTGCCCATCTCGATGGTGACGGACACTGGGCTGATGGACAGCCAGGACGGGTTGTTGCCGCTCTTGGACACGACGAAGGTGTCCTTGCCGTTGCCCTTGTTCTCGATGGTCAGGTTGTACTTGGCGGTAAAGCCCGGGTCCACGAACGCCACAGTGACATTGCTCGTGACCTTGACGGCGTAGACCTGGGAGATGGTCAGCTTGAGGTCCTGCGTTTTCGTGACCTTAGAGTCACCGACGCTCGCGACCTTGATCCTCAGGCTGTGGTCGCCCTGGGCCGGCAGTGGTAGCGACGGGATGGTGACGGTCACCTTGACGATGCCCGTCTTGTTCTCGCCCAACGGGACGCTGGTCCTATTGAACCTGATCCAATCGGTGTAGTTCAGGGCCGTGATCATGAAGGTGTCCGGGCCCGTGCCCCTGTTCTCTATGTTCAGCGTGTAGTTCACGGAGCCTCCTGGTGATATGGACATCTGGGTCTGCGGGCTGGACAGGTCGAAGGAGTAGATCTGGTTCACGACGACGGTAAGGTTCAGGGTCTCGCTCCGACCCCTGTCCTCCTCCTTGCCGATGACCTTCACGACGAAGGTCTCGGGCCTGGCGTTCCCGGGTATGTTTATCGTCAGGGTGACCTGCTTGGTGACACCTGCGCCCAGGTCCACGAGCTGGTACTGGCTGAGCGAGGTCCAGGGGGTATGCGGGGACAGCAGGGTCATGTCGATGGTGTCCTTCTCGCTGCCCAGGTTCGTGACGTTGATCTTGAAGGTCAGTGTCACGCCGGGGTTGCCGCTCTGCTGGGTGTCGCTCAAGCTGATCAGCTTGATATCGTGCTTCTGGACGACCGTGACCGTTATGTTCTGATAGCCCGTCTTCGAATCGTCGCCGGTGGATGTGACCTTGACCTGGATTGTGTAGTTCCCCGTGGCCTTCTTGTCGGGCACGGTCACGTTGATGTATATCCTCTGGTCCCCGTTCGAGGCCAGGGTTATCTGGCCACTAGGCAGGGAGGCCCAGCTCCTGTAGTTGCCGAGGACGTCCAGCAGGAAGGAATCCTGCCTATTGCCGAGGTTCTTGACCTTGAGCAGGTATTGGACCGTTTCTGTCGGCTCGGCCTGGTTGCTCGTTATGATGCCGGTCAGTGAGACGCCGTAGATCGCACTTATGGATGCCACCGCGTTGACATTCCCGATGACCGTCAGGTCCGTCTGGGAAACGGCCTTGATGGTGTAGGTCAGGTCCTCGGAGGTGGCGTTGGACAGCGCCGTCACCGTCAGGTTGAATGTCTTGATCTGGCCCGCGCCGAGGCTGACGTAGGGCGACACCAGGTCGATCTTGCCCCATAGGTAGGGGTTCTTGTCAAGCGAGACATAGAACTGGTCCGCTCCGTTGCCTGTGTTCTTCAGGTATATCAGGAAGGTCCCGGTCTTGCCCGGCATGATGGCCACCTTGGGGGGATTGGCCGTGAGCTGGACCAGGTATGTCTGGAGGACCTGTGTCGTGATCGTGACCGATGCCTTGACCGTGTTGTCACCGGACGAGGTGGCCGTTATGGTCTGCGAGACATTGCCCATGGCGGTGTTCAGGGGCACGGTCACTGTGATCTTGACGTTCGTCTGGTTCCCCGGGCCCAGCGGCACGGACGACTTGTCGAACGATACCCAGCTCGGGTTCTGGCCCGAGGCCGTCATCAGGAAGGTGTCCTGGCCCGAGCCCTTGTTCCTTACCGTGACGTCGAAAGTCGCGGTCTTGTTCGGCTTGGTGGCGTTGAAGGGTTTCGGGGTGGTCAGCTCGATCTGATAATAGGTGTCGGCTATGACCGTGAGCGTCGTATCGCTGGTGATGGTGGAGTTACCGTCCGAGGTGGCCTTCACATTGATGGGCTTGCTGCCCGGGTTGGCGTTATTCGGTAGCTCGACGGTGAAGACCACAAGGGCCACATTGGTGGAGTTCAGGTCGTTGATGCTGGCCGGTGTGAAGTAGAAGTTCCAGTCGACGGGCGCCCCGGTGGCGGACATGAATATGGTGTCCTTGCCGTTGCCCTTGTTCTTCACGGTGAGGTTGAATGACACGCTGCCGCCGGGCCTCGCATGCCTGGTGTTGGCGCCGGAGGCCTGGACGAGTATGTCGTAGTTCTGCACGACCGTCACCGTTATATTCTGCACGTTGTCCTTGGTCGTGTCGTCCGCGGCGTATGCCCGGAGGGTGACCCTGTTGTGGCCCGCCACTGCGTTCGTAACGGCGGATATGGTCAGGTTCACGTTCCTTGTGCCGCCCTTGACGATCGTGACCTGGGACTGATCGAAGTTCATGGTCAGCGAGGTCGGCACGTTCAGGACCTGGAGCTTGAAGGTGTCATCGCCGTTGCCATTGTTCTTGATCTGGACCAGGCTCTTGATGTTCTCGCCGGCCTTGATGTTGATGTCGAAGGCCGAGGGGTTCATGTCCACATTGTGGCGCTTGTTCACGATGGCCACGATGGATGTCTTCTGTAGCTTGTTGCTATCGCCCTGGGACTTTACCGTCACGTTGACCGTGCCCAGGTCGTTGTAGTCGGCCTGGTTGGGCGCTGTGACGATGACCGTGAAGGGCTTTGTGCCCAAGGGGTTGACGTTGGATAGCGGGTTGGGGTTCGGGTTGGCGAACCAGCCGACCTTGGTCACCAATGTCACATCGTAACTATCGATCTTGTTTCCGGTGTTCGTAAGGTTGAATGGGAATATCACGGTCTTGCCTGGGTCGATGTAAAGGACCGTCTGTGTGGCCTGGAGCGAGACCCCGAAGATGGCCGTGACATTCACGACGAAGGTCGTTTCGGAATAGTATGCGGGGTTCTCGGAGGTGGCCCTGACCGTGAACGAGTACTGGCCGGCCGTTGTCCCGGATGGGACGAAGCACGGGACTGGCACGGCCGCAAAGGACACGGGGTTTATGTTCTGGCTGCTGGGAGGCGATATTGACCATCCAGAGGGTTTCGTGGTCACTGTGATGTTCACCGTGTCGAGGCCGTTGCCCGTGCTTGTGATCTTGAGGTCGAAGTTCGAGGAGCCGCCCGGGGCGATGTCCTTGCTTATGGTCGTCGTGCTGGTCGTGATGCCGTAGGTCTGCTTCACGAGCGTCACGGAGGTGATGGACTCGGACCCTTCACCGCCGCCGGCGGAAAGCCGGTGGTTGGCGGTAATGACGATGGTGGCCCTTTCCTCGGCCGTCGCGTTGCCCGGGGCGTAGACCTGCAGGGATATCGTCGTTGACGAATATCCGCTGAGGGTGAAGTTGGCCTTGGGGGAGAATACACCGGTCCAATACTGTGGCACACCGGACAGTGTCATGTTCACCGTTCGCTGTCCGCTCTCGGTGTTGTCTATCTTGATGCTGTACACCACGGAGCTTCCAGCGGTGACGGTCTTGCTATTTGTTCCGTCGCTGAAGCTTATGTTGATCCCGGCCGCGGCCACGTTCATTGGCAACGCGATGAAAACTGCCGAGACCATTATGCTCACCATGAGTAGGCTCATTATCTTTTTCGATAGGTTCTTGCTCATCCCAACACACCTCTGGATACCAGAAACTCGACACCATATCTTTGGGAACCACTTATAAGCGTTGCGGTTTTAGAGCTTAATTCCAAGGCCAAAATTTTACTTTGGTTATAATGGTTTTTAACAATTCCCCTTGTACAATATATAAAGGATAATCTATTTTAGAATTGATTATTTTGAGTTTTTATATATATAGTATATATAACTATAAAGATTGCCCCAAATTCGCCCAACATTTAACAGAGATTTAACGAAGGGCCAGTGATTTATCCGAAAAACAGCAATCCTTATATACTAATATTCCGAATGAATCGAGCCGACCGGGAAGTGACCGAGTGGAGGAAAAGAGGACCGAACTGTTCGCATTGAAGCTCCCAAAGAACGAGAAGGACGCCATGAACTTCATCGCGAACGAGCGGAGCAAGACGCTCACCAAGGTGTTCTACAAGAACATCCAGCAGACCATCTACGAGCAGCTGGGGCTGGTCCTCCTCGACAAGCTCAGCCGGCCGCGCGTCGACATCAAGAAGGAGAAGGCAGAGGGCCGGATGCCCACCTATGTCAAGAGGAACGCGCCGAACATCGTCGTGGACTTCGTGCACATAATGGACTCCAAGGACCGCAAGAAGACCTTCCATTCGATATTCGAGGACCTCCAGTTCACGGAGAAGGAATGGCTCCTTTACGAGATCGACGTCCCAAAGCTCGCCAGGCACATGGGCAAGGAGTACCTAGACCAGGACGGCGTCTTCGAGCCCGTGGACCTGGACCTTGCCAAGTCCATCTTCTTCGACTACATGATCCATATGACCTACCAGCTGACCGCCATAGGCCTCCTGAAGACCCTTGACGACGAATGGGAGAAGAACCAGGCCCGCATCGAGAGGTTCAAGGACGAGCTCATAGCCGAGTACGAGCAGACCTTCGAGGACGCCCTGGAGGTCGTCGAGGTGGTCGAGGTCGAGGACAGGGCCCGGGGCAGGAACAGATAGCGGCCTCGCAGCTCACAGGCACAGGATCCTTGAAAATATAAAACAGGATAGGGCACCGGTCCTCCCGGCGCCCTATCGAACGCTTTATCCGTCCAACCCTACTTTTCGAGCTTGGCGAGGATGGAATCGATCTCGTCGTCAACGTTATCCTTCTTTTCCCCGGCTGGCTTCTCCTCAGGCTTGGCCGTGGTCTCGCCCTCCTTCAAGTCCTTGTCGGATGCGGGGGCCTCGACGGCGCCATGCTGCTCCTTGAGGTCGGTCTTGGTCTCGGCCTCGATGGGCGGTCCGGGCTTCTCCTCGGGCTTCTTGGCATCCTCGGTGGCGGTCGCTGGCTGCTCGGAGGAGGCCTTCAGGTCCGACTTGGCTCCGCCGGTATCAATCTTGGTCTCGGCAGGGCCAGGTTTCTCGTCCGGCTTGGCCTTCTCGATAACGGGCCCCGCCTTCTTGGGGGCCTCATCGACATCGGCGCTCGTCAGCGGGACCATTGGGGCCTCCTTCAGGCCGTCCGGTCGCCGGTGCTGCGGGGGGTGCGTTTGCCTTGTTTGCGGCATGTGCTGGTGTTGCTCCGGCTCCTTCTTCCGCCGGGCCCCGATGAGATAGCCAATGATGGCCACAATCAGGGCGATGACGATCAACACGACGAGCCAAAGCATGTCCGGTAGCACCTGGGCCTTGGACTGTGCGGCCTTCTCAGTTACCACTGGGCCGTCCACCGGGCCCAGGGTCGCTGTCTGGCCTATGGCGTTCTTGACGTCGAAGGTGTATGTGTAGGTCTGGGCCTTGCTCAGGGGCACGTCCACGGTGAAGATCTTGCCGGCCGCGTAGTTCGTGGTCGCATCGAAGGCCGACATGGGGTACTTCTGGCCTCCGATGGTCAGCGTCACGTTACCCGGTGCGTCGTTGTCCAGGTCCGTGTACATGACCCTGAAGGTGAACTTCGTGCCCTTCAGCGCCGAGAGCGGGTTCACGCCTATGTTCTTGAAGTTGGCCTCGCCGGTGAAGGTCAGCGTCGGTGCCCTGTTCGGTACAGGGGCGGTTACGGTCGGTCCCGGCAGGTAGTCCGCCGAGGCCGGCCCACCGGCCGTGTTGTTGAATGCATCGCTGGCCTCGAACCGGTAGCCGTAGCTGCCCGCCGCCGTGAACTTGTACTGGCTAGTGTATTCCTTTGCGCCGGCATAGTTCTGGTCTTGCAGGTTGGCCTCGGTCATGGCTATCTTCGGGTCCGCCGGGTCGATGACCCTGTTCTGGTTGATGTCGATCCTCAGGTAGACCTTGCCGTCCTTGGGCTTGTCACCCTCCGGGTCCTTGTAGGTGACCCTGTATGTGAATGTCGAGTCCGTGACCGCCTGGCTCGGGTCCACTCCCTTGTTCGCGAAGGCGCCTGAGCCGATGAACTGGAGCAGGGGCGCCTTGTTGATGATGACCGTCGGGCCCTTGAAGACCTGGTCGTAGATGCTGCCCGTGCCCGTGGCCGCCACGCCCAGGGCGTCCTGGGCCTTGAACTTGTAGGCGATCTTCGTCCCCTCCATGGGCAGTTTCGTCTTGAACACGTAGACCTTGCCGTTCACGACCGACGGGTTCGCGTCCTCGGGCTGCATGATCTGCATGATGTCGCTGGACCCAGAGAAGAAGCCATCGCCGTCGGTGTCTATGTAGATCCTCGGATAGTCTGTGTCTGGTGTGAAGTTCTGCGCATCGGTGTACTTCACCTTGTAGACGAACATGGTGTCCAGGCTACCCTTGGCCGGGCTCACGCCGGAGCCGTTGTAGTCCCCGACACCGACGAAGCTGAGGATGGGCAGCTGCCTTACCTGCACGGAAACTATCGGTCCGGACTTCTTCACGATCGGGTCGCCGTTCGCCGGCGAGTTCTTGACGTCCAGGGCCTGGAACCTATAGCTGTAGGTCCCGACAAGAGGCAGTGTCCTGTTGTATTCGTACTTCTTGCCGTTCGCGTAGTCGGACGAGGCCGGGTTCGTGTCCGTCATGTTGAACCATTCGTTGATGCTCTCGAAGCCGTCCAGGTTCATATCGATCCAGACCTTCGGGTGGTTTGTGGCCGGCCTGTCGTTGTCCGGGTCGGCGTAAATGACCTGGTAGTGGAAGACCGTGCTGTTCACGTTGCCCGCCTCCGGGTCCAGGCCGTCCGCCTCGAACCCAACGAAACCGGACCATGTCATGTGGGGCGCCCGGTTGGTGCTGTTGACGTTTACCCCCGGGAAGGTCAGGACATTGGACGGGCTCCCGTTGATATCAATGGCCTCGAACTGGTATTTGTACAAGCCGAGCGTGCTGAAGCTGGCGCTGTATGTGTAGATCTTGCCGTCCTTCACGTTCGTGTCCTTCGTGTCGTCCTGTGTCATGACGAACTTCTCGTTCGCCGTGATGTTCTTGTCACGGTTCATGTCGATGCCGACCTTGGGGTAAGCGGCGAGTGGCAGGTCCCCGTCCGGGTCCGAGTACTTGATCCTGAAGTTGAACAGGGTCGTGTCCGCCCCGAATGTGGGGCTGACGCCGTCCGTGATGTACCCAGGCTCGCCCGTGGTGGCCAGCACCGGGGGCTTGCCCCTGGCAATGACCGTCGGGCCGTTCTTGATGGGTGTCTGCGCCGACAGGCCCATGAGGTCCTCAGCATAGACCATGTACTTGTAGGTCCCAAGGGGGAAAGTCGAGTTGTAATAATAGACCTTACCGTCGTCATAGGTGTTGTCCGTCGGGCTCACCGGCAGCATGGAGACGACCTTGTCCTGCGGGTCCGTAACGGTGCCATTGCCGTTCATGTCGATGTAGAGCTTCGGGAACCCGGCCGCCGAGGATTCGTTCAATATATCCGTGTAGGCTATCTTGAAGGTGAAGTTCGTGTCCGCAAAGCCCGTGTCCGGGTTGAGGCCGTCGGTTATGAAGCCCCAGTCCTGGACCCAGTCCAACCGCGGAGGCTCGTTTATGGAGGTTATCTTCGGCCCAGTCATGATATTCGCCGGTTGGCCCCTCGCTGGACGACCGGTGCTGTCGAACGCCTCGAACCTGTAGGTATAGTTGCCGACGAACTTCAGCTTCGTCGAATATGCAAATAACTTACCATCGGTGTATGTGTGATCGTTGGCATCGACCTCATTCATGGTTATCTTCTCACCTAGGCCGTTGAAGTTACCGTTGAGGTCCTTGTCGATGAAGACCATCGGATATCCAGTCAGGGGGGCGTAGTTGTCCGCATCGGTGTACTTGACCCTCCAGGTGTATGTGTGACCTGTGGTGCCGGTATCGGGGTTGACGCCGTCGACGGTGTATCCGTTCTCGCCGGTCCAATCCAGGGTTGGTGGCGCAGAAATGGCATATCCGTTGTACAGGACACTCCAGGGGTTCGTTCCATTGGACCAGACTATATCGAGGCGGTTGTTCTGCTTCCTCCACTGGGCGCTCGGCCACGCGGTCGTGTTAGTGTCGTTCTTGATGAACGTCGGTTTGGTCCACACGGCGCCGTTGAATTCCGAGTACGCGAGATCGCCCTGGGCATGATTGGCCCGGTCGAGCCACACACAGAAGAGGCCATCGCCGTCATAGACGAGGTTAGGGGAGCGGGCCGTCGCGTTGGACCTCGATACGTTCATCGGCTGCTGGTTGACCGCAGGGGTCCAGGTCTGACCATTGTCCGAAGAGTTCTTGAAGACCACTTGGGTATGTACCCCATTATCGTAATATTCTTCCCATGCAAGGAATACTTTGCTACCATTGACCACCATGCTGGGATATCTGGAATCCGGTCCAGCCTGCCAGACGTTCCTTGCGTTGCCGAAGTCGCCCGGAACGGCTATGTTCTTCCCTCTATTGGAATATTTCAGCTGGATGTCCCCCGGCTGAAATCCAAACGGATAGGTAATGTATACGTTATCGTTCGAAACCTCGATGTTCGGCTCCTGTGGGTTGTTCCCAAATCCTCCTCCTCCTGACCCATCCACGACCAGGATCTCGGTGCCCCAGGTCTGGCCTGCGTTCTGTGATATGATCAGGTAGAGTATGTTGGAGCTCCCTCCAATGTCGTTCGATGAGACGACATAGACCGTGGAACCGTTCACAGCGATGTCAGGGGTCATTCTCCTGTCCGTCGCCGGCATCCCGTGCGGGACCGTGTAGGCTTGCACACCTGAAGCTGGCACCCAGGTCGTTCCATTGTCGCTCGAGCGCCTCAGGGATATGTACTGGTTCGTTGCGCCATTGGATTGGTCCGACCAAGCGACGAAGATGGCCGAGCCGTTGTAGGCTATGACCGGGGTCACGGACGTTTTAACATAGGCCTTGCCCGTGTCGTTGCTGAGGTCGAAAGCTGTGGTGAATGTCTTACCACCGTCCAAGGACTTGCTGAACCAGATCTCGGCGTTGTAGGACCAGACGACATAGATGTAACCGTTCTTGTCCACCACGACATTCCTCTCGGTATTAATGGAGGTGGCAAGGAGGTCCCCTGCGGTCCCAACCCTGACCGGGGACCAAGCCCTGGTCTTTGCATGATCTGAGATGCTATTTCCTGAGATGGCCCCAAGATGGTGGTCACTTATGAACAACCCAGGTACCAGCGGCATCGCAAAGAGCATCGCGATGAATATCACGAACCCTTTCGGGATCAGACCGGCGCTGGTCCTAATGGCCGTCGTTCCTTTCACATCCTTCATTCATCCACCTCCTTCTCGTCCTCTGCACCCTTTTCTGGCGCATCTGGTTCCTTCTCCAGCACATCATTGCCACCGCGTTCGGGTTTCTCCTCGCGTTCTCCGCCGGATCTGGTATCGTGCTCCGGCATCTCCGTGGGCTCCCGCTGCTGCGGCTCGGCCTCGGTCAGGGCCGTCTCGGCCGCCTTCTTGGACCTGGACCTGCCAATGAGCAGACCGATGATCAGGGCCACGATGACCGCTATTATCAATAAGATGAGCCAGACCATGTCGCCCATGCCGCTGGGCGTCTTCTTGACCTCCTTCTCGACGATGGGTCCCTGGAACTCACCCAGGTAAGTCGTCTGGTTCGCCGTGTTGATCACCGAGAAGGCATAGATGTAGTTGTAGCCGGGGTCCAGGGTGAGCTCGAGCCTGTATATCCTGCCCGTCTTGAGGTCGCCCGAATTCTCGGCGGTCATGGTCTTCTTGTCGACCGTGGTGTTCAGCTTTCCGTCATGGTCCACGTCGATCCAGAGCTGCGGTTGGCCTGTCTGGGGCTGGTCTCCCTCCGGGTCCTTGTAGACGACCCTGAAGACGAACTTGGTGCCCTTCTTTCCTCTCACGGGGTCGAGGCCGTCGAACTTGTAGGCCGCCTCGTCCGGGAAGAACAGCGTGGGCAACAGGTTGATGATCGGCTTTGCGACCGTCGGGCCGGTGCCCGCGAGCTCGTTGGACATGGCGCCGAGGCTGTCCTGGGCCGCGAACTTGTACTTGAAGGCCCCTTCGTTCGGGAACACGACGCCCGCATACTGGTAGACCTTGTTCTTGTAGTTGCTGTCCGCGACCAGCGGGGCCATCGCGAATACCTCCGTGGTCGGGTCGAATACCCCGTCGCCGTTCAGGTCGATATAGACCTTCGGGTATCCCGTGGCCGGCGGGTCGTTGTCCGCGTCCGTGTAAGCCACCTGGAAGTTGAACTTGTCCCCGGGCTTGCCAGTGACCGGGTCCACGCCGCGGTCCTTGAAGTTTCCTGTGCCGACCCAAGTGAGGACTGGGGCCGCATTACCGCGGGCCACCGTGAATGTGCCCGTCAGGGTCCCGAGGCCGAACGCGGCCTCGTTGGCCCTCGTGCTCACGGCCTCGAAGGTGTACTCGTAGACGCCCTTCAGGGAGAAGTTCTGGGACACCGTGTAGACCTTGCCGACCTTGACGTTCACGCTGGCGTTCTCGCCGGTCATAATGTAACTCTTGTCATTGGTGCCGTTGAAATTGCCGTCGTGGTCCATGTCGACCCATAGCTTCGGGTATCCCGCGGTGGGCAGGTCGTCGTCCGCGTCCGTGTACTTTATCTTGAACACGAAGCTCGTCATGGCGGTGCCGGAGGTGGGCGCCACGCCCGCGGTCTCATAGCCCAGGCCGCCGGTCCAGTTCAGCTTCGGCGGATTGGTCTGGATGACCTCGCTCGTTATGGACGGCCCGAGGAAAATCCCCGTCGGTTCACCCGTGGCCAAGGCGTACTGGTCCTTGGCCTCGAAGGTGTACTTGTAGCTACCCATCTTATGGAGCAGCGTCGGATAGTAGTAGAGCTTCCCGTCCGTGTAGGTGGTGTCCGCGGTGCTGACCTCCTGCATCGTGAAGTACTCGTTGTCCTGGATGTTGCCATCCAAGCTGATGTCTATGCCGACCATCGGATAGCCCAAGGCCGGCGGGTGGTCGTTGTCCTGCCTGTACTTCACCCTGTACACGAATGTGGTCTGGTTGGCCACGCCCGAGGCTGGCCAGAGGCCGGCAGCTGTGTAGTTGTCCTCCAGGGTCCATGTCAGGACCGGCGGGACATTGTTGGAGTCCACATAGAACTTCAAGACGGCCACGCCTTGGCCTTCGGCCGGGGTGCTGTCTATGTCCTTCGCCGCGAAGGTGAAGTTGTATGTTCCCAGCTTCGACATGTTCGTGGAGTATTGGTAGGTCTTCCCCTTGGTGTAGTTCACGTTCTGGTCGACGGCGGTCATGACGAACCACTCGTTGGCGTCGAAGATACCGTTCTGGTTCTTGTCGATGCCGACCTTGACCTCACCGCTCAGGGGTGTCTTGTTGTCCGCATGCGTGTAGTTGATCCTGAACATGAAGTTGGTATAAATCGAGCCATGTAGCGGGTCGACGGCCTTGGTCTGGAAGTTCGGCTCCCCGGTGAAGTTCAGCTGTGGGGTGTGCCCCTTGGGAAGGACCTTGGGCCCGGGCCCGAACAATGTATTGGCCGCGAGATGGACGCCGTTCTCGGCGTAGAACTCGTAGGAATAGGTCCCGGCGGTGACGAAGGTCAGGTTGTAGAAGAACTTGACACCGAGGTTGTAGTCATGGTTCGCGGGATTGATGGGCTGCATGGTGTAGTTCTTGTCGTTCGAGTCGTTGTAGTTCCCATCGTTGTTCATGTCCACCAGGAGCTTCGGGAAGCCTGCAGCAGGCGTTTCGTTCCATTTGTCCAGGTACTCGACCTTGTACGTGAACACATTGCTGACCCTCCCCTGTTGCGGTTCGACGCCATCGGTCTGATAGCCGAAGTCCCCGACCCATCTTAGGATCGGTGGTCCGTTTATCTTATCGATCTTGGGCCCCTGCATGACATTGGTCAGGGCCCCCGTGGCAAGGAAGAGTTTGTCATCATAGGCCCTGAATGTGTAGGTGTAGGTGCCGATTTCCGTGAATATCGTGGAGAAGGTGTACCTCTTTCCATCGGAGTAGGTCGTATCCTGGGGGTTGACCGCGGACATGACATATCTCTCGTTCGGTCCATTGAAGTTCCCGTTCCGGTCACGGTCTATCCAAACCTCCGGGTAACCGACCATTGGCGGGTCGTTGTCCGCGTCGGTGTAGTCCACCCTGTATGTATATGTATAACCCGTAGTGTTCCCCTCAGGGTTCAGGCCGTCGGTCTGATATCCCTGCTCTCCGGTGAAGCTAAGTGTCGGAGCCTTGTTGGGCCAGACATAATAGTTGCTGAAAAGGACCTTGGACGGATTGTACGAGTTGGCCTCCCAGGAGTACTCGAGCCTCTTGTTCGTGATGTTCATGATCGCGTTGGGCCTGATATTGGTATCGTTGTCGTTCGTCAGGTCGACCGGGGTCGAGAGCTTCCTGCTCTCATACTTAGCGTAGAAGATGTCGCCATTGGCATGGTCGAGGGTGTCCTGCCATACCACATAGGTGGAGTTGATGCTTCTGACGACGGAGGGGTACCTGGAGGTTGCCGTGTTGTTGCTCATGTTGAGCGCCGCCCCCCAGTTTGTACCGCCGTTTGTAGAGTTGGCTATGTCGATCTCCCAGTTGTTCCCAGCTACATGGGTTTCCCATGCGATGGAAACGTTGTTGTTGCCAAGGGCCCCTATCGAGGAAGCATCGTCATCAACAGCGTTATTCGTCAGACGCGTGATAAGAGGCCAGGTTTGGGCATTGTTTATGGACCTAGAATAATAGATGTCAAGGTTACCATTTAGTGGTGTGGTATAGGTCACATGGACGTTATTGCCAATGGCTACAATGGATGGTTCTGTCTCGGTGACATCGGTGGCATCAAGGTTCGCCATGGTCGGCCCGGCCCAGTTGGCAAAGACCCCTCCATTGTTATTCCTCCAGACCATCATGTCATCGTCCCAGGGCCAGCCGAAGTCATATCTTATCATGGCAATGTAGACCCAGGTGCCATTCGCGGCAAGGGACGAGGGGTGGGCCGCTGGTGCCCACCCCGCACTGCCATCGTAAATTAAGTCGGGCGCAATATTAAGGGCTGGTATCCAGGTCTTGCCATAATCGGTGGTCCTCCGGAACCTTAGGTCCTTGTTGTCCCTGTATGCGATGTAAATATTCGTACCGTTGGTGGCGATAGCTGGTTCGGCATGTATATTATTATTATCACGACTGATGTTCGTCACGTTCCAGGTCTTCCCATTATCACTGGAATTGGCATAGAATATGGTATTCCTGGACTCATGGACCTCATGTATCATGTTGTTGTTGGTCCTGACGACCTTTCGTTGGAAGTTGTATTGCGTGGCCAACTTGTTGTCCGATGTGTTGATCGTCGAGGGATAAGCACCGGCCCGGGGTGTCAGTTCCATCGGGATGCTGTTCAGGTCCGCCTTCGCCTGCTGGACCTCCATTCTTGGCGCGGCCGGCGCCTTGCCCTGCCCGTTCACGGACAGCATTTGCGCAGGCACCGTTGGTGCGACCATGAGGACGATCACGAGAATAGTTATCGCCCTCAGCATTGCATTGGAGAACGTTCGTTCCTTCATTATTATCTTACTGGTGCTCATATGCCAATCCCTCCACTATCTCTTATACAGTTAAGAAATAATTACCTCTTTGTTATATAAGTATATCGTTTGATAAATTAAATTATAATAATTGAAGATGGACCAAAAACCTTTGACACCAGGTCCGTCCTGGCCTCGGGCATGGACCCTGGAAAAAGGATGAATAAAAATATTATGGGGCGCTGCACTGGCGCCCCATCGATCGTGTTCTCCGTTCGACCTACTTTTCGAGCTTGGCGAGGATGGAGTCGATCTCCCCATCGACGTCATCTTTCTTCTCCTCGGGCTTGGCCGTGGTCTCCCCCTCCTTCACGTCCTTGTCGGATGCGGGGGCCTCGACGGCGCCATGCTGCTCCTTAAGGTCGGTCTTGGTCTCGGCCGCGATGGGCGGCCCGGGCTTCTCCGCGGGCTTCTTGGCATCCTCGATAGTGGCCGCTGGCTGCTCGGAGGAGGCCTTCAGGTCCGACTTGGCACCTCCAGCATCGGTCGTCTCGGCCGGCCCCGGCTCTTCGGTCTCGGATATTGTTTTCTTGGGGGCCTCATCGACCTCGGCGCTCGTCAGCGGGACCATGGGGGTTTCCTTCAGCCCGTCCGGTCGCCGGCGCGTTGTGGGCTCCCGTGGCCTCCTGGACGCCGGCCTGTACTCGTGCTCCGGCTCCCTCTTCCGCCGGGCCCCGATGAGGTAGCCTATGATGGCCACTATCAGGGCGACGATGATCAGCACGATGAGCCAGAGGAAGTCCGGGAGCACCTGGGCCTTAGACTGTGCGACCTTCTCAGTTACCACTGGGCCGTTCACTGGGCCCAGGCTCGCGGTCTGGCCTATGGCGTTCTTGACGTCGAAGGTGTAGGTGTAGGTCTGGGCCTTGCTCAGGGGCACATCCACGGTAAAGCCCTTGCCGGCCGCATAGTTAGTGGTCGCATCCATTGCTGACATGGGGTACTTCTGGCCTCCGATGGTCAGCGTCATGTTACCCGGTGCGTCATTGTCCAGGTCGATATACTTGACCCTGAATGTAAACTTCGTGCCCTTCACCGCCGAGATCGGGTTCACGCCTATGTTCTCATAATTCAACTCGCCTAAGAATGTCAGCGTTGGTGCCCTATTCGGCACGGGCTCAGTCACAGTGGGGCCCGGCAGGTAGTCCGCCGAGGCCGGCCCGCCGGCCGTGTTGTTGAATGCATCGCTGGCCTCGAACCGGTAGCCGTAGCTGCCCGCCGCCGTGAACTTGTACTGGCTCGTGTATTCCTTTGCGCCGGCATAGTTCTGGTCCTGCAGATTGGCCTCGGTCATGGTTATCTTCAGGTCTGCCGGGTCGATTACCTTGTTCTGGTCGATGTCGATCCTCAGGTAGACTTTGCTGTCCTTAGGCTTGTCCCCCTCCGGGTCCTTGTAGGTGACCCTGTACGTAAATGTCGAGTTCGTGACCGCCTGGCTCGGGTCCACGCCCTTGTTCGCGAATGCGCCTGAGCCGATGAACTGTAGCAGGGGTGCCTTGTTGATGATGACCGTCGGGCCCTTGAAGACCTGGTCGTATATGCTGCCCGTTCCGGTGGCCGCCACGCCCAGTGCGTCCTGGGCCTTGAACTTGTAGGCGATGTTCGTCCCCTCGGTGGGCAGTTTCGTCTTGAACACGTAGACCTTGCCGTTCACGACCGACTGGGTCGCGTCCTCGGGCTGCATGACCTGCATGATGTCGCTGGGCCCAGAGAAGTTGCCATCACCATCGGTGTCTATGTAGATCCTCGGATAGTCCTGGCCTGGCGTGAAGTTCTGTATGTCCGTGTACTTCACCTTGTATACGAACATGGTGTCTAAGCTTCCTTTGGCCGGGCTCACGCCGGTACCGTTGTAGTTACCGACACCGACGAAGCTGAGGATGGGTAGCTGCCTCGCCTGCACGGAGACTATCGGTCCGGACTTCTTCACGATCGGGTCGCCGTTCGCCGGCGAGTTCTTGACATCCAGGGCCTGGAACCTGTAGCTGTAGGTCCCGACAAGAGGTAGGGTCCTGTTGTATTCGTACTTCTTACCGTTCGTGTAGTCGGACGAGGCCGGGTTCGTGTCCGTCATGTTGAACCATTCGTTGATGCTCTCCAGGCCGTCCAAGTTCGTGTCGATCCAGACCTTCGGGTAGTTTGTAGCCGGCCTGTCATTGTCCGGGTCGGTGTATATGACCTGGTAGTGGAAGACCGTGCTGTTCGCGTTGCCGGCCTCCGGGTCAAGGCCATCCGCCTCGAACCCTACGGAACCGGACCATGCCATGTGGGGCGCCCGGTTGGTGCTGTTGACGTTTACCCCCGGGAAGGTCAGGACATTGGATGGGCTCCCGTTCTTGTCGAAGGCCTCGAATTGATACTTGTACAAACCGAGCGTGCTGAAGCTGGCGCTGTATTTGTATATCTTACCGTCCTTCGTGTTCGTGTCCTTCGTGTCATCCTGTGACATGACGAACTTCTCGTTCGCCGTGATGTTCTTGTCACGGTTCATGTCGATGCCGACCTTGGGGTAAGCGGCGAGTGGCATGTCCCCGTCTGGGTCCGAGTACTTGACCCTGAAGTTGAACAGGGTCGTGTCCGCCCCGAAGGTGGGGCTGACGCCGTCCGTAATATATCCTGGCTCGCCCGTGGTGGCCAGCACCGGGGGCTTGCCCTTGGCAATGACCGTCGGGCCGTTCTTGATGGGCGTCTGTGCCGATAGGCCCAGGAGGTCCTCGACATAGACCATGTACTTGTAGGTGCCTACAAGGAAGGTCGAGTTATAATAGTATATCTTGCCGTCGTCGTATGTGTTATCCTTCGGGTTGACCGGCAGCATGGGGACGACCTTGTCCTGGGGGTCCGTGACGCTGCCATTGCCGTTCATGTCGATGTATAGCTTCGGGAACCCATTTGCAGGGGATTCGTTCAGGATGTCAGTGTAGACTATCTTGAAGGTGAAGTTCGTGTCCGTAAAGCCAGTGTCCGGGTTGAGGCCGTCGGTTATGAAGCCCCAGTCCTGGGCCCAGTCCAGCCGTGGGGGCTCATTGATGGAGGTTATTTGGGGGCCCTTCATGAGCTTAGCCGGGTCACCCCGCGCAGTCCGGGCGTTGATGTCCGCGGCCGTGAATGTATAGTTGTATAGGCCTACGAACTTCAGCCTCGTCGAGTATGTGTACAATTTGCCATCGGTGTATGTGTGGTCGTTGGCATCGACCTCGGTCATTGTTATCTTCTCACCCAGGCCGTTGAAGTTGCCGTTCATGTCCCTGTCGATGAGGACCTGCGGATAACCGGTCAGAGGAGCTTCGTTGTCCGCATCGGTGTACTTGACCCTCCAGGTGTATGTGTGGCCCGTGGTGCCGGTATCGGGGTTGACACCGTCGACGGTGTAGCCGTTCTCGCCGGTCCAGTTCAGGACGGGTGGCGAACCGCCGAAATACTCGCCGTCGTACAGGACATCGACGTTGGTCCCGTTGGTCCACACGACATCGAGCCTGTTGTTGGAGATGACCGGGTTTGTGCTCGGCCAGTTCGCAGCGTTCTGGTTCATTGTGATGTAGTTCGGCACGTCCCATACGGCCCCTGTCCTCTCGGTCCACAAGATGTCATAGTTCGCATCGACCTCGCTGTCACGCCAGGCGACGAAGACATTCCCGGTCGCGTCGAGCGTCACCGAGGGATTCCTCGCGTTCCCTGTGGATGCGGTAACGGCCGTCGGCACCTGCCCGATGGCGGGCGACCAGGAGGTCCCCTGGTTCGTCGTGTTCCTGAAGTAGATCTGCGCGTGGTTGGCGAGCCTTTCCTCCCAGGCGATGTAGACATTGTTCCCCCTGGAGGCGATGCTCGAGTATCTCGCGTCGGTGTTGGCAGTGTAAATATCAACTCCCGCACTGAACTCAGCGGGATTGAAGGCTATGTTCCGGCCATGTGTCGAGTAGGTATAGTATATGTCATTATTGCCTCCGCCTTGATTGTTGGTATAGGTAATATAGACGTTCTCGTTCGATACTGCGATTGAATGTTCGATACCCGCACCAGTAAGGGTCAGTTCGTCATTCGCTCCACCCCAGCCCCATGTGGTACCCGAGTTTAAGGATTTGTAGAAATAGGTCGAGGCCCCCATTCTGGCCGTACATACTACATACACTGCCGTGTTGTTGACACCTATCGCCGGGTATTGTCGCCCAAAGGTCGCTGACCCAACATGGGTCAACTTCGTCCCGGGCAGGTTAAGCGGTGGCACCCAGGTCGTCCCGTTGTCGCTGGAGCGCCTGAATGCAATGTATTCTTCATTGGCGTTGTCGTTGTCTTGGAAGGACCAGACCACGAAGATGGCCGTCCCGTTCGACGCTATTGCAGGGGTATAGGACCCGTGTTGCGGTGTCACAAGGGTGTCATTGCTGATGTTCTTCGGCGTGCTGAATGTCTTGCCGTTGTCCGTGGACCTGGAGAACCAGATCTGAGTGTTGCTCTCCCAGACCACATAGATATTGTTGTTATTCGTCCTGACAACATGCCTTGCGGAGTTCAGCTGGGTCGCGCCCTGGGCGTTCGTCGTCCCAACCACGACGGTCGGGAATCTGGGGGCTGATTGCTGGAGGGCCGGGCCCTCGATTGTCAGGTCCCTCTGGGCCTGGTGGTCCCCGAGGTACATCGCCGGTACCATGGGCATTGCGAACAGCAGCACTATGAACAGCGCAACGCCCTTCGCCATTATCTTCATCCCGTTCATTCATCCACCTCCTTCTCGTCCTCTGCACCCTTTTCTGGCGCATCCGGTTCCTTTTCCGGAGCATCATCGCCACCGCGCTCGGGTTCCTCCCCCTGTCCTTCGCTGGAACTTGTATCCTCCTCCGACATCTCCTGGGGTTCCCGTTGCCGCGGCTCGATCTCGGCCATGGCCGTCTGGGCCTTCTTGGACCTGGACCTGCCTATGAGCAGGCCGATGATCAGGGCCACGATGACCGCTATTATCAACAAGATGAGCCAGACCATATCGCCCATGCCGCTGGGCGTCGTCTTGACCTCTTTATCGACGATAGGCCCTCGGAACACGCCTTGGTATGCCGTCTGGTTCGCTGTGTTGATCACCGAGAAGGCATAGATGTAGTTGTAACCGGGGTCCAGGGTGAGCTCAAGCCTGTATATCCTGCCAGTCTTGAGGTCGCCCGAGTTCTCGGCCACCATGGGTTTCTTGTCGACCGAGCTGTTCAGCTTCCCGTCATGGTCCATGTCGATCCAGAGCTGCGGCTGGCCGGTCTGGGGCTGGTCGCCCTCGGGGTCCTTGTAGACGACCCTGAAGACGAACTTTGTGCCCTTCTTGCCCTTCATGGGGTCGAGGCCGTCGAACTTGTAGGCCGCCTCGTCCGGGAAGAACAGCGTGGGCATCAGGTTGATGATCGGCTTTGCGACCGTTGGGCCGGTGCCCGCGAGCTCGTTGGACTTGGCGCCGAGGCTGTCCTGGGCCGCGAACTTGTACTTGAAGGCCCCCTCGTTCGGGAACACGACGGCCGCATACTGGTAGACCTTGTTCTTGTAGTTGCTGTCCGCGACCAGCGGGGCCATCGCGAAGGCCTCCGTGGCCGGGTCGAACACCCCGTCGCCATTCAGGTCGATATAGACCTTCGGATATCCCGTGGCCGGCGGGTCGTTGTCCGCGTCCGTGTAGGCCACCTGGAAGTTGAATTTATCGCCGGGCTTGCCGGTGACCGGGTCCACGCCGCGATCCTTGAAGTTGCCTGTGCCGACCCAAGCGAGGACCGGGGCCGTATTGCCGCGGGCCACCGTGAATGTGCCCGTCAGGGTCCCTAGCCCGAACGCGGCCTCGTTGGCCCTCGTGCTCACGGCCTCGAAGGTGAACTTGTAGTCGCCCTTCAGGGAGAAGTTCTGGGACACCGTGTAGACCTTGCCGACCTTGACGTTCACGCTGGCGTTCTCGCCGGTCATAATGTAACTCTTGTCATTGGTCCCATTGAAAATGCCGTCGTGGTCCATGTCGACCCATAGCTTCGGGTATCCCGCGGCGGGCAGGTCATTGTCCGCGTCCGTGTATTTTATCTTGAACACGAAGCTCGTCATGGCGGTGCCGGAGGTGGGCGCCACGCCCACGGTCTCATAGCCCAGGCCACCGGTCCAGTTCAGCATCGGCGAATAGGTCTTGATGAACTCGCTCGTTATAGACGGCCCGAGGAAGATCCCCGTCGGTTCGCCCGTGGCCAGGGCGTACTGG
>Ga0315295_10000308_pt1 | contig 41322 bp, 29 predicted proteins | sample YL17G14_0_MG_FD_204453 | JGI IMG/M metagenome (GOLD analysis project Ga0315295, IMG submission 204453) | Sediment microbial communities from Yellowstone Lake, YNP, Wyoming, USA - YL17G14_0 | ecosystem: Environmental > Aquatic > Freshwater > Lake > Sediment | place: USA: Wyoming | collected...
AAAATCCGTCCGCGCATGGGCCACACGGCTCACGCAAAAGCAGGAGGAGATCCTATCTGCCGTCGGTGCTACCGATTTACTACCTGCCCCTTAACTCGGCTGGAATCCAGGCTTATAATGATTAGTATAATGGACCAATATTATTAAATAAATTATTATGGTAATATATCCCAATGGATTAATAACATATTTCAACTGTGGAGTGTGACATATATATTAAGAAAAAGGTTCGCCCTGTTCTCATGTTTGCTTATGATCACCTCGATATTATTCATCCCAATTCCATCTGAGGCTTTGAAATATTCCAAAAACCAAAATATTTCTAGTGTTGATGCCTCCTTTTGGGGTGAGCATACACACGATTATTCTGGAACTTCGGTCGCTGGCGCGGGGGATGTGAACGGCGATGGATACGATGACATTCTGATTGAGGCCCCCGGGTTACCATATAATAGTCCGCATACAAGTTGGACTTATCTCATCTTTGGCAAGGCCTCAGGGTGGGCTAGGGATATTAATATCTCTAATGCCGACGCATCCTTCATCGGCGATTATGTAAGTGATTATTCAGAATGGTCGGTTGCAGGTGTAGGAGATGTTAACGGCGACGGATATGACGATATATTGATTGGGGCTGATGGAAACAACGATGGCGGTTCTGAAGCAGGCAAAACCTATCTCATTTTGGGTAAGGCTTCAGGGTGGGCTATGAATACAAGTCTCTCTAACGCTGATGCATCCTTTATCGGTGAGCACGCGGGCGATTATTCTGGAAATACTGTCGCAGGTGCAGGGGACGTCAATGGTGACGGATATGATGATATATTGATTGGGGCGCATCATAATAGCGATGGGGGTTCTCAGGCAGGTAAGACCTATCTGATCTTTGGCAAGGCTTCGGGGTGGGCTATGAGTACAAGTCTCTCCAACGCTGATGCATCCTTCATGGGTGAGCACGCGGACGATTCTTCAGGATTTTCGGTCGCAGACGCGTGGGACGTCAATGGTGACGGATATGATGATATACTGATTGGGGCACCTTTGTACGCCGAGGGCGGTCATTCTCCTTCAGGAAAAACCTATTTGATTTTTGGTAAGGCGTCGGGATGGGCCACAGATACAAACCTCTCCAAAACTGACGCATCCTTCATCGGCGAGTATCATGGTGATACTTTAGGAATTTCGGTTGCGGGCGCAAGAGATGTCAACGGCGACGGATACAACGACATACTCATTGGTGCCTCGGGGAGCTGTGATGGCGGTCTTAATGCAGGCAAAACCTTTCTTATTTTTGGCAAGGCTTCGGGATGGGGCATGAATATAAATCTCTCCCAAGCTGACGCGGCCTTCATCGGCGAGCATTCCGATGAACATTCAGGATATTTGGTCGCGGGTGCGGGGGATGTCAACGGCGATGGATACTATGATATTCTGATTGGAGACGGGTGGTATGGCGAGAAAAAAATATATCTTATATTGGGCAAGACATCAGGATGGGCCTTAGATACAAATCTTTCCAACGCCGATATATCCTTCATCAGTGAACCTAAGGGAAATTATGAAGGAACACCGATCGCAGGTGCGGGGGATGTCAATGGTGACGGATGTGACGATATTCTAATTGGGGAAGAATATAATAACGATGGTGGTTCTCATAGCGGCAAGACCTATCTAATCTTTATGGATTCTAATTCTAAACCAGCTTCTATTAATTCGATTAAAGCCTACTTCGATGATAGATTTTTATTCGAGATTGGTAAAGCATCGGAAAACGATACAGTATTCATCGAATTACAAGGCGTTGATGGTAATTCGAGCCGGAACGATTTCACCGAGGTTAAAGTAACGAGTAGTACAAGAGATCCTATAGGTTTCACAATGAGATTGTTCGAGACAGGAAAGAATACAGGGACATACCGAGACAATTTCACGGTCAAGAACATGACTAATGAGCAAAACCGTTGGATAAAGGCGTTTTCTGGAGAAACCGTGACCGTGACATCGGTCCAAGACCCAACTAAGAATGTGACCATTGCTATTTTCGGCCCTTTGTTACTGTTCCCTCTCAAGGGTCCAATCTACATTAATGAGGACCAGGCATTACAAGTCCATTTTTGGGCAACTGGCCCTGAACAGAGAACCTGGCATGAGACCGATAGTGGCGGTTGGTTATATTGGGACAGCCAGACGCATAACATATCCGGCACTCCGAACAATGGTGTTGTCGGTAATCATTGGATCAATATTTTCGTATCCATGAGCTTTGGTTCACCAGTATCACGCAATTACACTATAATTGTGAACAACACCGCCCCGGAGATTGTTACGGTGGATGATAGTACAGTGCTGGAGGACAGCAAATACGGGGTGGACTACAATTCTACGGATGACGGCCAGGGCAATATTACTTGGCATCTCAATACAAATGCCCGCAGTTGGCTTTCGATAAATTCATCGACCGGATATCTATCTGGCAAGCCCCTGAATGAAAATGTCGGCGTTTACTATGTGAATGTGAGCGTTGACGATGGCAATGAGGGATGGGGCTGGTCCAATTTCACACTGATCGTTACCAATGTCAATGACAATCCCTATGTTACCGACTGGTTTCCAGACCACTATAGAATACTGGAAGGACAAGAGACCGTGGGAATAAACCTGTCAATGGCATTCAACGACCCAGATATGGATTATAACCCCCGGGATAGAGGACGACCTATTGACCCAGCTGAGCGACTTACCTACTCGGTATCGAATAATAGAACGGTCAAGGTGAACTGTGGCGATCACGGTCTCAGTCCATCGAACCAATGCAGTCAACCATTGCTGGTAGCTGATGATGGCCGATACCCAAAAGACATTATCATCCCCATGATCTTTACAGCCATGGATTATTATAACGCAAGCGTTTCCGCTCAAACCAATGTCACCGTTGCGCACGTCAATCATGCACCTCATTTAGACATCCTTCCCAGTTATGAATTTAGGATGAGCGAGGACAACGAGACGGTCATAGACCTGAGGGACTATATCATCGATATCGATGTTTACAATCCAAATTATGTTACTGGAGATAAATTGACCTACGAAGTTTTTGGTGCAACGAACATATCGGTAAAAATGGAGGAATATAAGGTCACGCTCATGCCCAAGAAGAATTGGAATGGTTATGAGATGATACGATTTTATGCTAAAGACCTGTCAGGTGCGGGCTCCGCTTTTGATATGACGTTCTTTGTGGAACCAATGAACGATCCCCCCGAATTCACAAGTACACCCATTCGTAAGGCCACGATTGGTTTGAACTACTACTATGATGTCGATGCGATAGATATCGATGCAGGTGATACTCTCCGATATTCCCTATTAAAAAAACCCGCAGGGATGGAAATTAACGAAAAGACCGGTGAAATTTCATGGAAACCCAATGAACGACAAGTAGGGAATCATGAAATTGTTGTTCAAGTAACGGACATGAATGCAACCATCACCCAGACCTATGTATTGACTATTCCTCCAAACCAGGGGATATCCACGACTACCCTGAACGGATTGATGTTGTTGACCTTACTCCTGTTCGTGATTATTCTGACAACAATAATGGTAGCATATAGAATGAGAGAAGAAAAGAAGAAAAAGAGGAAGAAAAAGAAATAACCTCAGGATTGGAGTGTGTCTCAAATAGTGGGCACTGGGTTGAGAAATCAACTCAGGAATCTTTACGGTATTCAATTCCAAGGCGTTCCGTTCCTCCTCGCCCATCCTCACGGCCTTAACGGGCCTTTCGTGGCCTCGGGCGACCGGGGCCCTTCCGGTTTCGTCCAATATTATTTCCGGCCTTCACTGTATCCAGATACCGTGAAACTGAGATTGTTCCCAGCATATTTCCGATCATTCATCACTGTAGACCCATAAAAGATATATTACCGACTATCCGGCCGGGAAGGTCCCTACTCTGGAGTTCGTGTCCAAGGTCGAATGAATCAAGGATGGACTACTTATTCTATCAAGAACAGAACAATAATCTTCATTATCTAATTCATTACTATCCACACATGTATATCCTGTCGATCCGCCGGAGGCGCATAAGATGTCAAGAAGGTCCGTGTCGCTCCTTTTGCTAGTGCTCCTGGTGTCAGGTTCGCCCTTGATGGCACTTGTCAATGTCGGTGGTGTGCCTGTCGCCAATGCTGCAATGCCGGTCCCAGTTGCGATATCCAGTGCCAGCGTCCGATCGCTGGACCCCGGGCCGTCGGCTACCCAGGCGGACATGGCATCCTCGAGGGCCGGCCGGTCGGGGCCCGATGTGACCCCATGGAACATCACGTTCAATGACACCGACACGTCCTGGTTCGGCTACGGCGTCGGGGTGGTGGGCTCCTCGACCAAGATAGAACACGACGTCTGGAACAACGGTGATGTGGACGCGACGAACGTGAACGTCAAGATCGAGATCAAGGACTACTTCAATAATGTCATCAACACATACACGACCACGGTCGCCAAGATCCTGCTAGGCACCAAGGCTCACATAATATGGCCTGATTGGACGCCCACGGTGACCCAGAAGATCTATATCACGGTCACGACGACCGTGACCGGCGATACGAACACGGCGAACGATGACTATACATTCTACGGTAACGGCATTGGCCTGTGGGTCGACAAATGGTTGGACATGGCGGACAGCGAGAGCGGCTGGTCCGGCGACCTAGCGATCAACAAGTGGCACATCACATCAAAGGTCCCGACGGACCCGAAACCGAGCGACCATTCGGCCCCCAAAGTGTGGTACATGGGAACGGAGGGCGTTATCGGGGACTATTACACACCGAACATGAACGCGAGCCTGATCTCCAAGCCCGTGGACCTGAAGAGGATGATACCGACGAACCCGGTGTTCCTCAATTTCAAGTACTACGGCGAGACGCTGCCCGGGGACGACCTAAGGGTCTATGCATCCATCGACAATGGGAAGACTTGGATGGACACGCGCACGGTCATAACCGGGGCCACGCAGAACCTGGGAACGCCCGAATGGTTCTACAGGACCTGCAATTGGGTCGACATGAACAGAAACGGCGTCATGGACCCGAACGAGTACGAGGTCGGCATGGACATTAGCGAGTTCATAGGCCACGACGTGAGGTTCAAGTTCACCTTCAGGTCGGGCCAGGCCTCCACCGGCCTAGGTTACTTCCTTGACGATTTTATCGTCGTGGGCTTCGAATCGGACCACGAGGTGGCCATCATGAGCATCGACGACATGGGGACCACACATGTGGATGAGACCGAGACCATAGTGGGCAATTTCGTCAACCTGGGCGTGGCCGCGACCCCGGCGCTCACGGCCAGATTGAGCGTCTATAACACGACGGGCCTCATGGAGCAATTGGACCAGCCCCTAGCTTCGATACCTGCTGGCGGGACGGTCAAGGCCACCTGGAACAGGTTGTTCGACACAAAGGGGGATTACTGGGTCGATGTGGGGGTCCTGCAGCTTGCACAGGGCATGGACGGTACCAGCTACGACAACGGGCAAGAGCGCAGGGTCCATGTGTCGTCCGGTGGCGCCGGCGTCCTGCTGGTGGACGATGACGGAGGGCCCACGAACAGCGGGAGGCTGCACTACTGGGGCTATTATGTGGACTCGGACGATGCCATCGTGAGGGCCCTCGAGGCCAACGGGCTGGAGTTCGACGTCTACCACGTGCTCTACAACTCCGAGGGCCCGGGCATGTCCGTCCTCAGGGCCTACCATACGATCATCTGGTCGACGGGCTGGGACGGGACCGGGAGGTCCATCCTGGGCACCTTTGGGCCCGGCGACAGGGCAACGCTTAGACAATATCTCGGGGCTGGCGGGAGCCTCTGGCTCATGAGCCAAGAGACCGTCTACGACCTGATGGACGCCGACCCGAGCTTCTTGAGGGACACCCTTCACCTTACCAGTTACCAGGACGATGCTGGGTTCCCGCAGACCCTTAAGGGGGTCCCGGGGAACGAGATAAGCAATGGCTGGTCCTTCGACGGGCAGGTACCGGTACCTGCGAACGACAGGACCGATGCCATAATGCCCGCATCCCCCAACAAGGGCATGACCTATGAATCGGACACCATCCAGAGCTCGACCACGGGGCCTTTCGACGGCGCCAACTACAATGGCAGCTGCAAGATCGTCTACACGGCCTTCGACATAACATATCTGAAGAAGGACAAGGACAGGACGACCATGACCGGTGCCATAACCCATTGGCTCTACGCGGGATTGACGGTCGAGATGGCGTCACAGACGAAGAACGTCGATGCGGGCGGGTCCGTCAACTATACATTCATGATCAGGAACATGGGCAGCGCGAACAAGACGGTGCGGGACCTCTCGGTCGTATCTGTGTCCGACGAATGGACGGCGAACATCACACCCTCCGTGGTGAAGGGCGTGCCTAAGACCATCGTCCCAGGCTACCATTCCATCAACGGGGTTCTGAGGGTCAGGTCGCCCAAGGACGCGGCGCCCAATGTCAAGGGCACGGCAGTGCTCAGGCTCGTCGTCGATGAGACGGGTGAGGTGCTCCAGAACACGACGGTGAGCGTCGTCAAGGCGACCCCGAAGATGAACATCACGGTCTCTCCAAAGGACCAGGTGGGCGAGGTGGGCAGGAACGCGAGCTACCTGGTCTCGATCGTCAATACCGGGAACGTTAGGGTCACCATCAACCTGACATTGAACGGGACCATCCAGACCTGGGCCTCCTTCGACAAGGCCTACCTTATTATCGACCCGGGCAAGCAGGACAGTACCGTGATAACCTTGTCCGTGCCGCCGGATGCGACGGCGGGCAACCATTCATTGCTGGTGGTCGCCGAGGGAAGGTACCAGGGCCAGTCCGTCCTGGCCTCGGACTCGCTGAACATCTCGGTCAAGAAGTTCCACAGCCTGGCCATAACGACCGTTCGCGCGACGGAGGGCGGCAGGGTCGACCCTAACACGCCCAGCATCGACATCTTTTTGGAACTGGACAACAAAGGGAACGGTTACGACAAGGTGACGCTGTCCCTTTCAGGGACCTTCATCAACGAGGAGAAATGGGGCTGGGGAAGGACGACCGTGACGGTACCTCCCTTCGCAAGGGATTTCAAGAGCAACCTTACGCTAGTATTGTGGGATAAGGCAGTGGGGAAGACATACAATGTGTCTGTGACGGCCGTTTCCGAGGATGGGAAGACCACGGCCCACGGGTTCATACTGATAACGGTCCTAAGGCCGGACCTGTACGTGACGCAGGATGGCATAGTCCTGGATTACGACCTTGTCGTAGGTGTCGGGACCACCTTCACCGTCAAGGTCTTCAATGGCGGTCCCGTGGATTCGCCGGCGCCCAACCTGACCGTCTATGACCGGAGCCATCAGGTGATATTCACCGCCAGGGCCGCGTCGTCCATAAGGGCAGGGGGCTTTTCCGAGGTGACCGTCAAGTGGACGCCCACATTTAAGGGACAGGACGAGCTGACATTCGTGGTGAACGAGGACAAGCGCATCATCGAGGTCGCCTACGAGAACAACAGCATCACGAGGGCGGTGACGATATTTCAGCCGAACCTCAAGATCGAGGACACGGACATCCTGTTCTACGTCGAGGGGAAGGAGACCAACAAGCTCACGGACGGCCAGCAGGTGTCGATCACGGTCCAGATAAGGAACTCGGACACATATTCGTACAAGGCCAAGGACGTCCTTGTCGAGTTCTATGTGGACGGGGTCAGGGTCGCGAACAGGACCGTCGACGTGGTCCTGGCGAACAACATCCAGTACGCCCAGGTCGACTGGAAGGCCAAGACGGGCTCCCATACGGTGATGGTCAAGCTGGACCCTAACAACGCGATCAACATGCAGGACAGGTCCTACACGCAGGCCTCGAGGAAGATAACCGTCAAACAGAAGACCACGAATTTCACGGTCGGTCCTCTGGCCGTCGGGGTGGCCATCGCCGTCGGGCTCATAATACTCATAGCGTACGGCGTGGCCCGGGGGGTCATATCGAGCCCTGTGAGGAAGAGCCAGGTGGAGTTCGCCGACAAGAGGTACAGGTGCAACGAGTGCGGGGAGCTCATCAAGAAGGGAACGAGATACTACCATTGCGCCTGCGGGGTCAGGTCCCATGTGAAGTGCGCCAAGAGGGCGGAGCTGTGCGAGTGCCTGCGGAGGGTAAGGATAGTCTGATGATGCCGGTACAGCATGGGAACACCGGGGCCACAATAACTTTTTATCGTCATTGTGCAATCCAGGCAACGCTAAAATAAACGAAGGGATGACCATATGCCGACGATGCTCATCGACCTGACACATGATGAGGGCATCCGTCCCAATTTTCCGGGCGACGACGGACTGACAATCCTGATCAAGGCCCTCGAGGACGTGGGCATCGTCGTCGGTAAGATATCGAAGAGGTCCGAGTTCAACATCGACCACTTCCAGGCCGCGGACGTGCTCATGATCGCCTACCCGGTCGATCGGTTCACCGAGAAGGAGATCGAGAACGTGGTGGACTTCGTGAATTCGGGCGGGTCGCTCTTCCTCACCGCCGAATGGGGGAACCTGAAGCAGAACGCGGACATATTGAACTCCATATCGAAGCACTTCGGCATAACCTTCAACATGGACAGGATCGCGGACTCGAAGGAATCCTTCGAAGAGGAGATCAAGCTCTTCGACGAGGTCATAAAGCGGGAGCCGAGGCCCCAGTTCCCGAGGATAACGGACTTCGCGGACCACCCGATAAACCAAGGCGTGGAGGAGATAGGGCACTTCTCGGGATGCAGCCTGCACGCCCCCGAGGAGAGCGCGCTGGCCTGGTCGTCACCGACCAGCTTCGGCGACGAGGACGCCGACAGTGAACTGGACCCGGGCGAGAAGGTCGGGCACCTCATCACGGCAGCGCACCCGCACATCAGCGGAGGCCGCATAGTGGCATACGGGGACACGAGCATCCTTACGAACAAGTACATAAACAGGGCCGACAGCAAGTTGTTCGTCGTCAACACGGTCAATTGGCTGTGCAAGGTCATCTGAGGCCGGACCTAGAGCAGGTTCTTGGCCCAAATTGTAGAAAAGTTCTTATTGATTAAGCCTATTGAGGTCTTGCCATCACGGAATTCCGTCGTGGGGAGAGGGGGAACGCATGGACTTCACTCCGACCAAGGAGCAGCTCGAGAGACGGGACATGGCCAGGGAGTTCGCCCAGAAGGAGATCTATCCCAGGGCCGGAGACATCGAGAAGGGGCACGATGTCTTCCCGTGGGAGGTCATCAAGAAGATGTTCGGCCTCGGGCTCATGTCCATGACAATCCCGAAGAAGTACGACGGTTCCGGTTTCGATAATGTCTCCTATGCCATGTGCGTCGAGGAGGTGTCCAGGGCCTCGGGCAGCGTCGGCCTGATAACGGCGGCCCATAACTCGCTGGGCGTCGGCCACATATCCATCGACGGCAACGAGGAGCAGAAGCAGAGGTACCTGCCCGGGCTGGCCAAGGGGAAGCTGTCCGCCTGGGGCCTCACGGAGTCCGGTGCCGGCTCGGACGCGGACGGCACGGCGACCATGGCCGAGAGGGACGGCAAGGACTGGATACTGAACGGGTCCAAGGTGTTCATCACGTCGGCGGACGAGGCCGATGTCATAGTCATCATCGCGGTCTCCGACAAGAACAAGAAGCCCCACGGGACCACAGCGTTCATTGTCAACAGGAACAACCCGGGCTACAAGATCGGACAGAAGGAGGACAAGCTCGGCATGAGGGGCTCGCCGACCTCGGAGATATTCCTGGAGGACTGCCGGGTCCCGGACGAGGACAGGCTGGGCAAGGAGGGCGATGGCTTCGTCGGTGCCCTGAAGGTCCTGGACGGCGGCCGGGTTTCCATAGCGGCCCTTTCCGTGGGCATCGCCCAGGGCGCGCTGGACGAGTCCATCAAGCGGGCCAAGGAGAGGACGGCCTTCGGGAGACCGATCGGTTCCCAGGAAGCGGTCCAGTGGATGATAGCCGATATGGCCACGGAGACCGAGGCTGCCAGGTTCCTCACGTACAGGGCGGCCTACCTGAAGGACAGCGGCAAGAGGATCACGACGGAGGGCGCCATGGCCAAGGTCTACGCCAGCGAGGTGGCCATGAGGAACGGCATCAAGGGAGTCCAGGTCTGGGGCGGGCACGGTTACAGGCTCAACGCACAGATCCAGCGCCACATGCGGGACGCCAAGCTGTGCGAGATCGGCGAGGGGACCTCGGAGATCCAGAGGTTCGTCATCGCGAGGAACATCCTGAAGGACAAATAGGCCGGACCTGGGATTTCTTGGGACCGGACATCATATCTTGTAGCCGAGGGCACGCCAGGCCTTTTTTGCCTTGCGCCATTCGGGGATGACCAGCCCGTGCTGCAGCATCTGGCCGATGGTGAACTGCCAGGGAGGACGGGGAAGCCTCTCGATGAGGTCATCGAAGAGCTCCTTCAATGCCGCCTTTTTATCGTCGTTCATGCCTTGGATGTCCATGTAGGGCATGATGCCCGAGTGGGTCGGGATCGTATCGTACAGATCGATCCAGACCTTGACCGGTGCCTTCAGCTCGAACCTGAAGACATAGGTGGTCTTCGGGTAAGGAATGAGGACCATGATCTTCTGGTACATCTTGTCCGTCTGCCGCCTTGTATAATTGTACCCGAGCGCATCGAGGGAATCCCTCAAGAGCTGTGACAGGCTCCTGGCCTCGAAGCAGACGGGGGAGGACCAGAGGTCTCCTTCGGGCGGGAGGTCGACCTTGGGCCTTGGGACCTTTTTCTTTTTTTTCGGTCCGGCCTTACCGTCGGGCGGGGTCGTATCGTCATCGGACATTGGCTATCGAGGAAATAGAGACCGATAGAAGATAAGTAGTTTTGGGTTTGAACATATGAACGAAGAAATATAAAATAATAAAATTACATAAAAGACGAAAAATCAGAGGCCTATAATCCGGCTTCCTTCCTGAGGATCTCCGCTTTGTCGGTGTGCTCCCAGGTGAAGTCCGGGTCGTCCTCCCTGCCGAAGTGGCCGTAGGCCGCGGTCTTCTTGTAGATGGGCCTCTTCAGCCTGAGGGTGTCGATCATGTTCTTGGGGGTCGCGTCGAAGTGCTTCTCTATCAAGGCTATGATCTTCTCCTCTGGTATCTTCGCGGTCCCGAAGGTGTTTATGTAGATGGAGGTGGGCTTCGCGACGCCGATGGTGTAGGAGAGCTGGATCTCGCACCGGTCGGCGAGGCCGGCCTTGACGATGTTCTTCGCGATGTACCGCGCATAATAGGCCGCCGAGCGGTCCACCTTGCTGGGGTCCTTGCCCGAGAACGCGCCGCCGCCGTGCCTTGCGTATCCGCCGTAGGTGTCCACCATGATCTTCCGGCCAGTGACGCCTGAGTCGCCCTGGGGCCCTCCCACGACGAACCGCCCGGTGGAGTTGATGTGCACCTTGGTGTCCTTGTCCATGTAGACGCCGCAGACCGGCTTGATGACCTCCTGGACGATGTCGCTGCGGATCTGTGTCATTTCCACGTCCGGGTCATGCTGGGCCGCTATGACGACGACATCGATCCTGTTGGGGTGCCCGTCCCTGTACTCGACCGTGACCTGGGATTTCCCATCGGGCCGGATATATGGCAGGATCTTCCTCTTCCTGACCTCGGAGAGCCTCTTGGTCAGCCTGTGGGCGAGCATTATGGGTAGCGGCATGAGCTCCGGTGTCTCGTTGCAGGCGAAGCCGAACATCATGCCCTGGTCGCCGGCGCCCTGCTCCTTTGTCTTGCTCTCGTCGACGCCTATGGCGATGTCAAGGCTCTGCTCGTGGATCGATGACAGGACAGACATGTACTCCCACGAGAGGCCGTACTCCGAGTTGGTGTATCCTATATCCTTGACGGTGTCACGGACGATCCTCTGGAAGTCGACATAGGTCCTTGATGTTATCTCGCCCACGATGGTCACGAGGCCGGTCGTGGTCATTGTCTCGCAGGCGACCCTCGAATCTGGGTCGTCCTTGATCAAGGCGTCAAGGATGGCATCGGAGATCTGGTCGCAGATCTTGTCCGGGTGACCCTCGGTCACTGACTCGGACGTGAAGTAGTAATGCTTTAGGCTGGCGTACCATCCCTTTGGGACGTTCTCCTTCTTGGCCTTCTGGGTCTTTGGCATCTTTTCTCCTCCTGATAATGGTTGGGCAGTGGCCTAATGGAAGGGACTATATAAAGGGTTTTTGTCTTAATTGCTACTACAATTCGTTCATCCTGTGGAACCAGGCCATTCAGCCCCGTTTTTAAATACCCCCCACCATTACGATTTTCGTAAAGAATGTATCGTTTTTTTCTATGACATAAAGTGAACTCATTCCGCTTTTCCCATACGGTCCTTTCATAATCGCAAAATATTGCACATTCATTAATATAAAAGATTTGAATTTATCAAGAGGGAGATTCAAATTTATTCATATATTAGCCAAACCTATAAATCTCCGGGACCGGATTTAGGTCCTATGGAAGACGGTGAAGAGGGGAGACCCATGCAGAGGCGACCGAAGATGAGGACCCCTCCTCCGGGGCCTAACTCGAAGGTCCTGGTGGACAGGGACGCGGCCATTCTAGCGACCTCGACCAAGACCTCGCCTATCGTGGCCAAGCGCGGCTCGGGCGTGTACGTGGAGGACCTGGACGGTAACCTCCTTCTCGATTTCACCAGCGGCATAGGCGTGCTGAACACGGGCCATTGCCACCCAAAGGTCGTCAACGCCATCAGGAAGCAGGTCGGGGACCTCATGCACTTCGCAGGCACGGACTTCTACTACGAGGCCCAGGTGCAGCTCGCCGAGGAGCTCGTGAAGCTCACGCCGGGCGAGTTCAAGAAGAGGGTCTTCTTCACCAACAGCGGGGCCGAATCCATCGAGGCCGCCCTGAAATGCATCCACTGGAGCACCCGGAGGATCAAGAGCCTGGCGTTCATCGGGGCCTTCCACGGCAGGACCCTAGGAGCCCTCGGCCTCACCGGAAGCAAGCCGGTCCACAGGGGCAGGTTCTATTACCATATGGCGGGCGTCGAGCACGTGCCCTACGCCAACTGCTACCGGTGCGCTTACAAGATGACCTACCCGGACTGCGATGTCTGGTGCATGCGCATCATCGAGGAGGTCTACTTCAACACGTACATACCGCCCGACGATGTCGGGGCCGTCTTCATGGAGCCCGTCCAGGGCGAGGGCGGCTACATCGTCCCGCCCAAGAAGGCCATAACGCACCTCAGGAAGATATGCGACAAGTTCGGCATACTCATGGTCGACGATGAGGTCCAGGCAGGCTTCGGCAGGACCGGAAAGTGGTTCGCCATAGAGCACTTCGGCGTCGTCCCGGAGATCGTCGTAATGGCCAAGGGCATGGGCTCGGGGATGCCCATAGGCGCCGTCGTCTTCGACGCCAAGTACGACTGGGGCGTCCAGGGGGCCCACAGCAACACCTACGGAGGGAACCCCGTGGCCTGCGTATCTTCCATGGCCACCATCGAGGTCATCAAGGAGGAGAACCTGCTCGAGAACGCTACTAAGGTGGGGGACCACCTTGGCCGGAGGCTCAAGGAGCTCCAAGAATCCTATCCTGGCCTCGATAACGCCCGGGGCCTCGGGCTGATGAGGGCCATCGAGTTCGTCAGGGACAAGGAGAGCAAGGTGCCCGACCCGAAGACCAGGGACAAGGTCATCGAGAGGTCCTATAAGAATGGCCTCATCCTCCTGCCCTGCGGCTCGAGCTCCATCAGGTTCATCCCACCGCTAATAATCACGAAGGACCAGCTGGAGGCGGGCATGGACGTCTTCGCCGAGACCTTGGCCGAGGTCATGTCCAACAAGGAGCCCTCGAAGGTCGCCAGGCCGAAGGAGGAGAAGGAGACGAGGATCGTGCTCCCGCCTTTCAAATCCTCGACGGAGCTAGTCGAGGGCAAGGACACGCCCAGGGGCGAGGGGCTCAAGGCCGGCAGACCACCGACCGAGGGTGGCAAGAAGGCCAAGAAGCACAAGGACAAGAAGGCCGGGAAGAAGAAGCGCTAGATGCCTCTATCGTCCGGGTCGGGGAGCTCCTGAGGGCCTAGGAATAGTATTGACTTGGGGTCTCCGTCCCCTTTTCTTCGATAGAACCATTACAATGATGACTACAATTACGACCGCGATTGTCAGAACGACCATCAGGGGGATCCCGGGACTGGTCTTGACATTGAGCTCGACCAAAAACTCCTCTTCGGAGACGGACATGTTGCTCCCTTTGAACACGATCCTCAGCGAATAGCAATCGCTTGAGCTGGTCACGGCCCCTTCTATCTTGACCTTGATCTTAGTGCTCTCGTTCTTTTCCAGATTGATCTTAGGGTCCCCGAGTATTGTAATGTACGGTTCGTTAATACATAGAGAGTTTTGCGCATGTACTTCACCTATTATCGGTATATCGGCCAGATTGGTCAACTTGATCTCCCGGACAATGGACATCATTGCGGGGACCGAGATGTTCAGAAATGCTGGTTCGGCCTTGAGCGGCCAACCGAAGACTTTACTGGTGTCATAGATCTTGATATAGAAGGTAACGTTACCGACGGGTTTCTTCTCGACATCTCCCTGATAATAGAATGCCAGGGTGACCAAATAGGATCCTTGATCAATTGCTCTCGGTTCCACAATTACCGACCGGGCCTTGTTAGAATTGGCCGGAACGGTCATGGACTGACCATAGAGGTCCACTTTCGGGTGAGTACCACCTGTATCGTTCTGGAAGATCACCGTCTTTTCAACTGAGAGCGTGCTTTTTAACGTGACCGTGGTCTCTGCCGTGGCATATCTTTTGATAGTAACATTGATCATGGAGGGATCGGCCCTTATAGTGGGCATCTCCGCGGAAAAGGCAGGTAACGGAAAGTTCATTAGCAGAATCATAACGACAAGGGCAATGGTCCAGACATGATTTTTACTCATTTTATATCACATTCGATGGAGTTCATTGAATAAGATGGGATGGCACTATATAAATTCATTATGGAACGATTTTGTCATGAAAAAAATGAAAAGGGGGCATGAGGGCCGTTGGAAGGGGCCATGTTTGGTGCTCAGCTGTCCTTCTTCCTATCTCCGCCCTGGCCCTTCCTGGCCTTATAGCGTGCGGCCTCGACGTCGACCTCTAGGTCCTCGTCCTTCGCTGCCTCGGGCCCGAAGACCTTGCCGACCTCGAACTCCAACTTCTTGTCCTCTTCCTGCTTCTTCTTCTTCTTCTGAGCCTGGCCGCCTTTCTCCTCATCCGCCATATTTTCACCTCCTTCCGCCATCACCGGAGGACGGGCTTTGCCCTAGCCCCCCAGTTCCGTCATCAACGGGTCCGGGAGGTCTATCCTCCGGGCCCCGCCGTCATTCTCATTCACGGTCACATATGACCAATCCACACTGATGATGTCACCTTCATATTTGTCGCAGAGCTTCCGCCTGAGACAGGCCCTGGTGTCCTTGGGCGGCTCCTGGATGGCCTTGATGATCTCCTCGTCCTTCAGGACACGGTCGATGAGGCCCTGTTTCATCCTCTTGTAGTGGAGGCCGCGGCCCAGGGCCACCTCCGAGTATCCCTTGGCGGCCCTCATCTCGACCTCGGGGTCGTCTGGGCTAAGGCGTGCCTGCTCCTGTATCGCGAAGTAGCGGTCCAGCCACTCCACTCGGCGGGCCATCTCCTTTGATTTCTTCTTCTCGAGGCCGTCAAGGACCTCCTCCCAGAGCTTGAAGGCCTTCTTCTCCTTGGCGTCCTTGACCAGGCCCTCCTTCTCGACCTTAGCCAGGTAATATTTCTGTATATCGATGGGGCTCACGACCTTCCCGCCGACGAGCTCGACCTTCCATTTGTCCGGGTTGGTCTGCTCCACGTTGTGCCACATGTCCTCGACAGGGTTCGCCAGCTTTGGCACGTCCTTCAGCGCGTCCATCCCCATCAGCACGAGCACCGCAGACGTTGTGAAGTTCCTGAGCAGGATGGCCACCTCGTTCAGCAGGGCATCGCCGATTTGCAGGTGGAGCCGCCGGAACCGGCTGCTGTCGCCGTGCGTCTCGTCCCTGGTGTTCAGGACACCGGTGCCGCTCATTGTGTTGTCCGATACGAGCACGCTGGTCAGGAACGCCGACGGCGATAGGACGTAGTGGTTCTGCAAGATGTCCCCCGCGCCTGTGAATATCAGTCGCGTCACTAGATGAGGGGCAAGCTCCCGCTCGAACCGGTCCGGGAACTCGATGTCCCTCGGGACCGAGTAGTTCTCGTGGCTGCCGTAGGAGGTCCCGTCGGGGGCCGTGTTGTTCTTCAGGGCCAGGATGTGCTCTCCTTCCTTCATGTACTGCTCTTCGAAGGTCTTCCTGACCCAGTCGATGATCTTCTCGCCGGCCTTCTCCCAGACCAACAGGTCCCAGAAGTTGCTCGTCTCGCACGTGGATATCTCGAGGTGCCCGACATCCCAGTAGGCCCTGGAGCCGTTCTTGAGGTACTCGCCCGCGAGGTGCAGGGAGCTCTTGTAAAGTATCTCGAGCCCGACCCTGTGGGGGTCCACCTCGGCGTCCTGTAGCTTCGTCGAGTAGAAGGTGTACTCATGCTCCGTTCCCTGGACGACCTTCCTCATGCCATGCCCACCTCCGAGAAAGTCACCGGCCTCATCCGACCATGGGATCGCCATCGCCGGTCTTCTTCAGGAGCTCCTTCTGCCTCTTCTGGACGACATAATACTCCGTCAAGGCATGCTCCTTGCACTCCTCGTTTATGGCATCCACGAAGTCCTCCATGGTCAGCCCGTCGGCCTCGCGCTCCGCCGGGCCTTTCGGCAGGACGCGCTTGATGTAGTTCTTCTTGGCCGTCCTCACGATGGCCTCGATGATGGCGCCCGACATGATGTCCTTGCGCTTGACGGTCTTTATGGGCTGCTTGGCCTCCTTGTCCACCTTGACCTCGATCCACTTTTCCTCGCCGAAGAGCTCCTCGACGACGTAATCGCGTAATGCCTGGATAGCCTTCTCCTTCGTGCCGTACCTTTGGATGAGACTGCTTTGGATGGGCAGGTCGTCACTGAGGTAGATCTTCATTATTGCCGCACCGGCCCTCTTGCCAGGCCTGGAGATCTCTATGATCTCATCGAACCTGCCGGGCCTCATCAGGGCCGGGTCCAGCATGTCGGGCCTGTTCGTTGCCCCGATGACATAGACGTCCTCCAGGGATACGAGGCCATCCATCTCGGCGAGTATCTGCCCTATGATGTTCTTGTGGACGCCCGATGTGTCCAACAGGCCCCGGGTCGTGAACAGTGCCTCGATCTCGTCGAAGAACACTATGGAGGGCTTGCGTTCCTTGGCCTGCCGGAACAGCTCCTTGATTATGCGCTCGGACTCACCGACCCATTTGCTGAGTATGTCGGCCACCGAGATGTTGAAGAAAGTCATGTCGTTCTCTGTCGCCACCGCCTTGACCAGCAGGGTCTTGCCGCAACCGGGCGGCCCGTGGAGCAGGATGCCCTTAGGGGCCTTCAAATGGACCTTCTTGAACAGCTCGGGCTCCTGGTAGGGAAGGACTATGACGTCCTTGATCCTCTCGATCTCCTCGTTGAGCCCGCCGATGCTCGCATACCGGATGTTCGGCCTCTCGCCGAGGAAAAGGGTCTTGACCTCGAAGTTCGGCAGTATGTCGAGTATCTCGTAGGTCGGCGGCAGGACGGCAACGAGGAATCCGGGCTTCAGGTGGTGCAGGAACCTCTTGGGGAAGTCGATGACGCGCTTCTCAGAGCCCTCCTCGGACATTATTATGAGATTGTCCTCCTGGATGTCGAAGACCTTGGCGATTACGCCCTGGTGCATAATCTCCGTCGAGCCGATGATGGCGTAGGTCTGCGGGTGGAGCCAGACGTACTGGCCCAGCTGCAGCGTGGCCTTGACCACCTCGCCGGTGCTGACCTTGAGCAGGTCGGAGCCTCTGACGACGACGACCTCGTTATCACCGAGGTCCATACCGACCAGGCGCGCGACATAGGCATAGATGAGCGGGGGCTGTTTGACCTTCTCGAACTTCTCGACAAGCTGGTTGTACCTTGTCTCCAGCTCGGTCATGTCGCTCTCCTTCTGGGAGAGGTTGTATCGCACCTGCCGCGTCTCCTCCTCCATCTGGGCCTTCATCGCCTCGAGCTTGGCCTCGTAATCCTTCTCGTACTCCTGGGCCAGCTCAGCGAGGGTCTTGCGCTTGCCCTTGCCCTTCTCCTCCTCCTTGGCCTTGCCCTCGCGCTTCAGGTCGTCCTCGTCGCCCTCTTTATCGTCGTATGCCATGGTCCTCACCTTGTCCGTGTCACATGCTGGCACGTTGCACGTATGCTAGTCCGACATATAGTACGATATATATTTTTCTGTATTGTATATCTCTATATTTATCAATCTTGGCCCTGCCGGGGGCGTTCCCGGGGCACCCCGCCCTGATAACCCCTTTTGGCCTTATATACCCTGGGCTATTGGGCCTCCCCACGGCGGTATATTGGTCCTTACCAGCCGCATAGAAATGGCTTAAAAAGGTTTAAAAGAAGAGAGGATGATTAGGCCCCGAGGTCTTCTCATGGACGAGCGGTTCATTCAGTTGAAAACCATACTCACCGTCTATCTCCAGGAGGCGTTCGACAGCGTCAAGGGACTAGACGTCAGCAAGCAGACCGTCGTGAACACCCACGCCGAGTTCGGGCCATCCTCGAAGCTGGCCAGCCAGGCTCTGGGCATGTTCTACTTCATGATCGGTCAGAACAGGTTCACCATCGACAGGCTCGACAGCGCCTTCAAGGCATACATCGCTTACATCGAGCAGTTGCTCGGCGAGAAGGGCATCAGCATGGACAAGGAGGCCAAGAGGCTGAAGACCAGCTGGGAGGCCCACCTCAAGGACATCGAGGTGTCCAAGAAGTCCCTCGAGGAAAGGGAGGCGGCTGCCCAGAAGGTCAGCGGCAAGGAGGAGCGCGATGTGCTGGCCACAACTGCCATGAAGTTCACCGAAGAGACCAACTACATCCTCAAGCTCAACAACGTCCTGTCGCTCTATGCAGACTACGTCGGTTACCTTGAGGAGAAGCTCGGGGTACAAGGCGGTTTCATGGCCGACGATTATATCGCGGGCATGCTGAAGGATATCTACCTCGGCCTCGAGAAGCAGTTCGAATTCGAGGTGGAAAGGATCTGTCCCCGGTGCGCACAGACCATCATGGTAAGCCCGCAATCCCCGAAGCTCATCTGTCCGTTCTGCGGCGGCACCATCGGGCTCTAGGGCCGTTCGGGCTTTCCTGACCTAGTTTTGCTCCATTTCCCGACCTGTGACTACAGTATATTTTTAATACCCCATTGAGTTACCCTTCTAACCCTGTCCATCTGGATTGCTGGTTGTAAAGGGAGGAATGCACGTGGCGAAGTCTGATTTGAAGAGGCACTTGGTCATCGGGAGCGCCGGCCAGATTGGAACCGAGCTGGTGATGGCTCTCAGGAAGCGCTACGGGAACGACAATGTCGTCGCTATGGGGCGCAAGACGGCCCCGTCCGACGCGGTCAAGAACTCCGGGCCTTGGGAGTGGGGCGACATCACGGACCCGCCGAGCATCGTCAATGTCATCAAGAAGTATGACATCGACACCATCTACAACATGGCCGCTATCCTGTCCGCGGCAGGCGAGAAGAACCCGGGGCTGGCCTGGAACGTCAACATCAACGGGCTCTACAACCTGCTCGAGATCGCCCGCGAGTACAAGCTGAAGCGGGTGGTCGTCCCCTCGTCCATCGCGGCCTTCGGCCCTGAGACACCTCAGTTCAACACGCCCCAGGAGACCGTCCTGAAGCCTAGGACAATGTACGGCGTGACCAAGGTTGCGGGCGAGCTGCTGTGCGACTACTACTTCCGGAAGTTCGAGGTGGACTGCCGGGGCCTCAGGTACCCGGGCATCATTTCGTCCGAGGTCTTGCCAGGGGGCGGCACCACGGACTACGCCGTCGAGATATTCTACGAGGCCATCAAGAACAAGAAGTACACCTGCTTCCTGAACGAGAACTCGACGCTGCCCATGATGTACATGCCCGATTGTCTCAACGCCACCATCATGCTGACCGAGGCCGACATCAAGAAGCTCAAGCACCACTCGGACTTCAACCTGGCGGCCTGCAGCTTCAACCCGAAGGAGCTGGCGGTGGAGATCAAGAAGCACATCCCCGAGTTCAAGATAGACTACAAGCCGGACTTCCGGCAGGCCATTGCCGACTCATGGCCCAAGACGATCGACGACACCGCGGCCCGCCAGGAGTGGGGCTGGAAGCACCAGTTCGGCCTCAAGGAGATGACGAAGGACATGATAGAGAAGCTGACACCGAGGCTCCTTGGGGACAAGAAGAAGAAGCGGTAGGGATCCACCATAGAAGAACGTGGGACCGTGGGCAAAGGCCCTGCGGTCCCTTCCATTCCTATTTTCTATAATATGATGCATCAAATGTCAGTGCTGTGATTTTCCCTGGTTCCCGTCATTGGCCACCCACCCACCTCGGCCATCGAAGGTCACCATCCCGATGGCCCGAACGGCAATATTTTTATACATCGGAGATGCTATGGCCTAATCTGTAATCATTACAAATTTGATTTCCTGGCCAATCGTCGAACTGCCCGGCCGAACAAGGATGTGTGGGACCATGGAACGACTGGAAGGGGAGAAACCGATGGAGAAGTGCACGGCTGTTCTGAGGAAATGCGGCCTCAAGATGACGGCGCCCCGTCTCGTGATAATGCAGTACCTGGCAAAGAACCACATCCATCCGACAGCGGCCAAGATCTATAACGACCTCAAGAGGAAGCACCCTTCGTTGTCCAGGACGACGGTCTACAACACGCTGGAGAGCCTGAGGAAGAACGGCGTCCTGCAGGTCATCTACATCTCCGAGAACGAGATGCGCTACGACTGCAACACCAGCATGCACCATCACTTCTACTGCAAGACCTGCGGCGAGATATTGGACATCGACGTCAAGTGCAAGTTCCTGAGCGAGATGCTCAACGGCCAGCACGAGGTCCAGGAGGTCCACGGTTACTTCATGGGCATCTGCAAGGACTGCAAATCAAAGAAAGTGCACGGCAAATAAGGTGCGGGGGGACATCGACATGGACAAGGTCATGCTCAAGGACGGCATTCATTGGGTCGGGGCCATCGATTGGAACCTCACGAACTTCCATGGCTACCTGACCCAGCGGGGAAGCACATACAACGCATACCTGATCCAGGACGAGAAGACCGTGCTGATAGACACGGTCAAGGCCCCGTTGTTCGACGAGATGTGGACCAGGGTCAAGGAGCTCATAGACCCGTCGAAGATCGATATCGTTGTCTCCAACCATGTCGAGATGGACCACTCGGGGGCCCTGCCGCGGGTCATGGAAGAATTGCCCAAGGCGAAGGTCATCACCTCGCCGCAGGGTGAGAAGGGTTTGAAGAGACATTTCAAGAAGGACTACGATTTCCAGGTCGTGAAGACCGGGGATTCCATTAAGATCGGCAAGCGGACCCTCCACTTCTTCCTGACGCCCATGGTCCACTGGCCCGACAATATGGTCACCTACTGCCCCGAGGAGAAGATACTGTTCTCGAACGATGCCTTCGGCCAGCACATCGCGTCCACCGAGAGGTTCGACGACCAATGTGGCTGGGACATTCTTCGCGAGGAGGCGGGCAAGTACTGGGCCAACATCGTCATGCCCTATGCGGACCAGGTCCAGACGGCCCTGAAGGCCCTGGGAGGCCTCGACATCAAGCTCATCGCCCCGAGCCATGGTGTCATGTGGCGAGGGATGATTCCTAAGATACTAGGGGAATATCAGAAATGGTCCACGAACACGACCGAGCCGGACCGGGCCTTGATAGTCTACGACACCATGTGGGGTTCGACGGAGAGGATGGCCATGGCCCTAAGGGACGGCTTGCTCAGCGCAGGTGCGAACGTGACCGTCCGTAACTTGAAGCATAAGGACATTTCCGACATCATGACGGACCTCCTGACATCGAGGATGGTGCTGTTGGGCTCGCCCACGCTCAATAATGGGATGCTCCCGTCGATGGGGGCGTTCCTTACCTACATCAAGGGCCTCAAGCCCAAGAACAGGATCGGCTTTGCCTTCGGCTCCTACGGCTGGGGCGGCCAGTCCGTTGGGGAGATGGAGGAGGTCATGAAAGGCCTCGGTTGGGAGATACCGCTCGAGGGGGCCAAGCTCAAGTACATCCCCGATGACAAGGAGCTTGACGATGTGAAGGCCATCGGCAGGAAGCTCGGCGAGAGGCTAAAGGGCGGAAGGTGAGGTCGTTAGGAGGGATCGACATGAAGGTTTGGGTATGCAGCGTGTGTGGTCATGTGAGCAGGGAAAGCGCCCCGCCCGAGAAATGCCCGGTGTGCGGGGTTCCGAAGGAGAGGTTCAACCAGGTGGAGGAGGCGGCCGAACGAATCCACATGAGCTACGGCGAAAAGGTGGCCTACGAGGCACAGAACAAGGTCAATCCCTTCTTCGGGGCCTTCGCTTCGATACAGCCATTCATCTACAATCTTCCTGCTGGAAGCAGGATACCGCTCCATAAACATCCTACCAACGACGAGCTATTCTACATAATCAGGGGCAAGTTCAAGTTCAAGGTGGGGGACAGGGAGCTCGTGGCCGTCCCGGGGGACCTTGTGAAGGGCACGATGAACGTCCCTCACACATTCCAGAACATAGGCGACGAGCCTGGGATATTCCTGTCGGTAAAGGGACCGAAACCGATAACAAGGGAGATGCTGGAATAGGGGACACCTCGCTTTGCGGGGATGAAACTCAACAGTTCGTATCAAGGAGGGAACCGGACATGACGACATTTAAGGGGAGCAAGACAGAGAAGAACTTATTGACCGCGTTCGCGGGGGAATCCCAAGCGAGGAATAGGTACACCTACTTCGCCTCCAAGGCGAGGGACGAGGGATACATGCAGATATTCAACATATTCCTCGAAACCGCCGAGAACGAGAAGGAGCACGCCAAGATATTCTTCAAGTTCCTGGAGGGCGGGGACGTGACCATCGAGGCCGCATACCCGTCAGGCAAGATCGGGCCCACACGCGAGAACCTCAGGGCCGCGGCCGACGGCGAGCAGTTCGAGTGGACGAAACTCTACTCGGGGTTCGCCGATGTGGCCGAGAAGGAGGGCTTCCAGGAGGTCGCAGCCAGCTTCCGGGCGATATCCATCGCCGAGAAGCAGCACGAGAAGAGGTATCGGCACTTATTGGATAACATCAAGACGAACAAGGTCTTCAAGAAGGACAAGGCCTGCAAATGGCGGTGCTCCAACTGCGGCTACATCGCCGAGGGGACGGAGGCACCCAATATCTGCCCGGCCTGCAAGCACCCCCAGGCCTACTACGAGATGCTCGGCGAGAACTGGTAGTCGGGCGGATACCGTGGCAAGGAAGAAGGTCAAGGCCGCCTCCGAGCTGGGGTCCCTCTATGCAAAATGGAGGGGCCCCATCGAAAGAAGGCTCGGGGAGTTCAGGCTTATGTTCAGGAACGGCTCAGAGGAGGACATCTTCCAGGAGCTCGCCTTCTGCATCATGACACCACAGTCCAAGGCCCGGTCCTGCTGGGCCACGGCCGAGGCCCTGCGGGGGACGGGCCTGCTGTTCGACGGGGACTGCACGTGCCTGAGCAGGGAGATGAACAGGGTCCGGTTCAGGAACCACAAGGCATCATACATCGTCGAGGCCCGGGAGCTCTTTGCCCTGGGAAAAAGGCTGCACATAAAGGAAAGGCTCAGGGGTTTCAAGGACCCCAAGAAGGCCCGGGACTGGCTCGTGGACCACGTGAAGGGCATGGGGCTCAAGGAGGCAAGCCATTTCCTGAGGAATCTCGGGTTCGGGGTCGACCTCGCGATACTCGACAGGCACATCCTGAAGAACCTCAAGGCCTACGGGGCCATTCCCGAGGTCCCGAGGGCCCTTACCAGGAGGAAATACCTGGAGCTGGAGGACCGGATGCGCACGTTCTCGCGCAAGGTCGGCATCCCGCTGGCCCACCTGGACCTGCTCCTCTGGTGCAAGGAGACCGGCGAGGTCTTCAAATAATCCTCAGTCCTCGACCTTTATGGCCTCGGCGGGACAGCCGTTCGCGGCCTCCTCGACGCACGGCGCGTTCAGATCGGCCTTCTTCTTGACCTGGGATTTTCCCTCGGCATCGGCCTCGAAGACCTCCGGGCAGGTGTCGAAGCATGCGCCGCAAGCGACGCAGGCATCCTTATCGACGGTCACCTTTTTCACCATAGGAACACCGTTCAACGCATTATCGTACATATTTATAGATTTACTTCATCCTGCTGAAGCAAACGCTCCCCACGAGCACCATGAGCACAGCGAAACCGGCGATCGCGCCCAGGTCCAAGGCCATCGGGAAGGCGTTCATCCCCAGCAAGGCTCCCCGCGCGGCATCGACCGTGTAGGTCAGCGGGTTGAGCTTGACGGCCCCTTGCAGCCAGGCAGGTAGCTTGTCATTGACCGGATAGAGGGCGCCTGAAAGGAAGAACAGAGGAAAGACGACGAAGGTCGAGATTATCTGGAAGCCCTCCAGGCTCTCGAAGAAGGAACCTATGGCCAGCCCTAGCGAGACCATTGATATGGCTGTCAAGAACAGTATGAAGAATGTGATGAGCATCCCGAGTGGATTGAAGCCCACGAACAAAAAGGACAATAACAGCAGGATCAACGACTGGATCATGACATCGGTGCATCCTCCCAGGACCTTGCCGAAGAAGATGCTGACGCGCGAGACCGGGGCCACCAGGACGGCCTTGAGGACATCCAGCTTTCGGTCCCAGACGATGTAGAGGCCGAAGAAGACTGCGCTGAACAGGACGGCCATTGTGAGAATCCCCGGATAGATGTAACTTTGGTAGTTGACATCGCCGATATTGACCGAGGAGCCGACGCCGCTGCCGAAAAGGAACAGCCACATCAGAGGGGAGACGAGGCTCGAGATCACGCGGCTCTTCTCCCGCTGGAAGACCTTGAACTCGCGGTACCAGACCGCGTAGACGCCCATGAGCTCGTCCCTGAAGGTGGGGGCATCATCGTCGTTGGCCGCAATGGCCTTGGACTTCTTCTTGGTCTTTGCCATCATTTCCCCTTCTGGGTGTACCGGTGGACCTGGGCCATCCAGCCGCCGGTGTCGTCCTCGCCCTCGTCGCGGATGTCCCTGCCGGTAAGCTTGATGAACACATCATTGAGCGTCGGGGCCCTGGTCTCGACGCATTGGGTGTTGGGTATCTTTGACAGCAGGTCAGGAAGATGGATGTGTGCGTCCTCCATGATTATGTGCACGTCATCGCCGTTGACTTCGACGGTCTTGACGTAAGGAAGCTTCTTGATGACCTCGACGGGGGGGTCCTTGGCAGTGATGTCGACCTGGTAGCCGCCCATGATCTTCTCCAATTCCTTGGGCGTGTCCAGGGCGATGATCTTGCCGCGGTCGATGATGCCGACACGGTCGCACATCATCTCGGCCTCCTCCATGTAGTGGGTCGTCAGGACCACGGTCATGCCCTCGGTATCCTTCATCTTCCGGATGTACTCCCACGTCCTGGCCCTGGTCTGCGGGTCCAGTCCCAGGGTCGGCTCGTCGAGGAAAAGTACCTTGGGCTTGTGTAAAAGTCCCCGGGCCAGCTCCAGCCGGCGCCGCATGCCGCCAGAATAGGTCCTCGTGACATGGTCTGCCCTGGCCTTCAGGTCCACGAGCTTGAGGACCTCCTCGATCCTCTCGTTCATTATGTCCTTTGGGACCCCGTAAAGGCGCGCGTGGAGCTCCAGGTTCTCGCGGCCGGTAAGGACCGTATCGAGCGTCGGGTCCTGGAACACGATGCCCACACACTTCCTAACCTTTGCAGGTTCCTTGACGATGTCGTGGCCCGCCACCGAGGCCTTGCCCGATGTGGGTCTGATGATGGTGCAGAGCATCCCTATCGTCGTGGACTTGCCGGCCCCGTTGGGCCCGAGGAGGCCGAATATCTCGCCCTTCTCGATGTTAAGGTCTATCCCGTCGACGGCGGTTATCTCGTCGTACCGCTTGGTCAGGGCCTTGGTCTCGATTATTGCCATCGAAGGTTCACAAGGCCTAGGGCCATTAATAAAGTTTTACTAGGGCCCCTTACGCGCCCTGGGACAGAACAAAGATTATATCGAAAGATATTTGAAATCCGTTGGTCATGAGTTCTTGACCTATGATTTACGGAGCCTAGCTATCCATGTCTCTATCTCAGCTCTTTAAAAACGACATCGTCGTGGTCTGATCATTCTTGGTAATATCCCTTGTGCTGTGCTCGGCCCTCAATCTTGCCAGTTGGAATGTCGAGACGATATTCCCTCCTCAGGACAATGAGAAACACACTAGTACAAATCAGACCGAGAAGTGGAAGACCGTCGATGTGCAGGTTCTGTCCAAAGATGGCTCTACCCAAGAGGGAACGACATCGGTTGTCGAATTCCCGGTTCAAGGGGAACGCGTGTTAGCGGTCGTGACGGAACTTCAATGGACGGACGATATCGGCTCCAACGACATCTTCTCATTGAGTATTCAGAAGGATGGAAAGGAGATGGGTACCGAGCAGGGGAGCTCGGGGAAGTTGCAGGTTGCCCTGGACAACGGCACGGTTGGATATTTCCTGGGAGGCAACTACACGGCAAGCATCTCAGCGGTGAGCTGCCCCGGCCTCGTTGGCCCATCGCCGATAGATAGGGACACCGGCAATAGCTGGAAGCTTACGGTGACCGCGAAGGAGGAGGTCCCTGACAATGGTTAGTGCATTCGATTATCAAATACTAACCATATTATTCGGGTTCTCGGCATTATTCACCACGATCATGGCCGCTCTATTTCTCTATCTACGGATGAACCTGGAGGGGGAGGTCAGCACCCAATCCCAGAAATGGGCCATCAGCATTCTGGCCGCACTTTTCATTCTGAACGCTGTATATCTTTGGCTTTCTGCATTTGGCGATTATTTGAATGTCCTGCATCCAGAAGGCGTTCCTCAATTTTCAAACTTCTATGCATCTAATTTCATCAGTCGATTGCTTTTACAGCTCGAGATGGTCTCGGCCCTCCTGCTGTTCTTTTTCGGTCTGGTCTATCCTAGGCCCAGGTTAAGATGGGACCGTCTCGGAACGGTTATCGTGGGGGGGTCGGCATTCTGTATATTGTTAATCTTCCTGTCATGGGAATATTTTTTCCTGACCCACATGATCGTAGGTTACTATATCACTAGCAGAATCACGTTCACACTCGGTTGGCTGGTCCCGCTTTACCTATGGATAGGGGACTATAAAAAAGAGACCACTCGCCAAGGCAAGATGATCCTAGTTCTATTTATTTGGAGCTACCTTTTCCAACCCCTAATCAATGAGCCAGCCAATGTACTGAACGGCTTTATCGTAAACACACCTGATCCCAATACCGATGTCTTCATCAGGGTCATTGGTAATATAATTAACATACCGTTCTCGGCTTTCATCATCTTGTTCGCCCTTATGATCGTCAAGATCCTATTTGATCGGAGGGGCCATTGGAGCAAGGCCGAATGGACCAATGCTGGATTCCTTGTCGTTGCGGTCATCTTTTCCACGATATTCTTCGTGGGTAATGTCACGCGCGCCTCCCTGATGGCGATTATCGTAGGGGGGATAGGCTGGATATTCATCCGTCCCTTGCTCTTGGCCTATGGTCTCCTCAGGTACCAGGCCTTCGGTTCGATGGTAAAGGCCGAGAAGGTCCTGTCGTGGATCATTGGCATGATTGTCGTATCCCTCTTCGCGACCTTGGCGGGGGCCATTCTAGGGTGGTCCTCGCCCGTTGCGGCCATCGGATGGGCGGTCGTTGCCGGGACCGTTACATTCTTGTTCCTCCGTGGCAGGACAGAGCGCTGGGTGAAGCGCCTTCTCCCGATGAGCGACATGGACACCGCCGAGAGCATGAGGGAACGCCGCTTCGCGTACCTCATAAGCCTCCGCTCGGCGGTCACTGATGGCGAGTTGGACAAGGAGGACGCGCCCCAGCTGGAAAATCTAAGCAAGAGGCTGGGGATATCGAGCCACGAGCATGAGCTGCTGATGAAGGGCCTCTCGGGCGAGAAGGGGCGGGACCGGGCTGCCCCAAAGATAAACGAGATCTTCCTGATGACAAAGGACGGTCGGCTGATATCCCACTGGTCCGGTGTCGCCGACACGGAAATGGACAAGGACCTCGTGGCCAGTATGGTGGTCGCCATCAAAGGGTTCGTGGAAGAGGGGTTGCGCGGTGAGGAGAAGCAGCTCAGCGGGATCAACTATGGCGATTCCACGCTCGTGATGGAGACGGGCGAGGGGATCATATTGACGGCCCTTGTCCAGGGCCAGGATACGCCCGAGCTCCGTGAGACCCTTCACGACGCCCTCAGGATCGTTACCGCGAAGTTCGGGGATATATTGAAGGATTGGGACGGTGATGTCAGCACGGTGAGGCCCGCCGGGGACCTGGTCACGAGGACGCTGGGATGCGTTCCCGACCCGTCGGCCCAGGGATGATCGCTCAGCCGATAAGTCTCTGGAAGCGTTCATCATTGCGCAGCCTTTCGAATGCCTCGTCATCCTTTGCCTCGTCCTTGGATTCGTGATTGGCCTCGAGACCGTCTCCAACAGGTTTAGGCCCTCCTCCTTGTCATCCTTGGCATCGCGCATGGCCAGAAGCCGGGCCTTGCAATAGACGGCGCTCATATCCTCCGGGTCGTTCTCGATGACCTTTTCAAAGGCCACAAGGGCGTCATCGTAGCGGTTCATGTTCTCGAAGGTGATGGCCTTGTTGAACAATGCCAGTGAGTTGTCAGGCTCGAACTCTCGTTCATTCAAGGGCTTCGAGAATCCGCCCCTTCATCCTTTTGACCTTGCCGGGACTGGCCTTCTCGCCCAGTACATATTCGAATTCGATGTCGGCCTCCTTTATCAGCGACCGTAGGTCCTTCAAGGCATCATGGTCATTGTCTTGCAGAACGACATCTTTGTAGCCTTGAACATAAGAGGTATCTTTGAGGCAGATTGAAAGGATGTCGCATCTGTCCTTCAGGCCCTTCGGGCTTTTGTCCCGGGACCTTGCCGCGTCGAGTTTCAGTCTCAACAACCGGCCAGGCTCAAGGACCTTGTATCCTTCGACCGTCACGAAGAGCCCGCGCTCGAAGACCCTTCCAATGTCGACGGGGAACCCGCTCTGGGTCTCCGTATAGACATCTATGCCAACCTTATCGATCTCGAAGCCAATCTTGCGGAGGCCGGCCGCCTTCTCCCGGCCCCCATTGGCCTGAATATAGGTCCTCAGCTTCCAGATCTCCCTGTCCCTCATCAGGAAATCGATATCCCGGGACATGTGGTATCTTGTCAGGAAATAGACGGCCCATCCACCTATCAGGACAAGGTCCAAGCCCTGGACCTTGAATGCCTCGAGGAGTTGTTTGCTCTTGAGCATCAGCTCTTCGTCCCAAATGAGCTTCCGTTTCATCCGAAGGCCTCCAGTTCTTGCCGCGTGGCCAATATTGGATAACCATCCAAGTTCAAGGCCAGCCTCACTACTAGATTATGGGCTGTCCAGGTACCCCAGTCGGCAAGGTCCACGAAGACCTGGGCCTCTGGAGCCAGCTTGCGACCCCCGATATCGCTACAATTTCGATAGAGGTGTTCATCCGGGGAGGGGAAGAGAACCAGGGACACACCACCGTTCCCTTGTTTGATGTTCAACTGTTTGATCAGGTTGGGGGGCGCATAAAGATGAACCTCCGACATCGACATGTTCTCTTTGATCCCCATCAGATATGCTGCTGCCTCCATTGTTATGGCATATTTACTTAGACGAGAGATCCTCGTGAGCAGTCCATCGAAATCCAGGTCGGTTGTCATTGTCCTGACATCCATGGAGCGGGAATCGCGCCTCCCGATCCAGAGAAGGAGAAGACCAGGTCGATTCACTAGTGAGATGCGCGTCCTCAACGGTTTCCCGATCAATCGCCTATTCAAAAGGTCTTTGATCTCCTTGTTCACTAAGGATAACGAACATCCGCAAAGCTGTGCAAGGCGAGATTGGGTCATGGGCTCATTCATTCTGACGAGTTCGCGGTATATCCTCTGAATATATTCTCCCATCATGATATCCACTCTATGGTGTATATGTGTCTAGTATTATATAAATATTATCCACCAAAGGGTGTAATACATTATTGATTATATTTAAATAATACACCATTTGAGGTATTTGTTTTTTCAGCACCAAATTCGTTTCTTCGAGGGTTAAGATATTCGAACGGTCCGAATCATGCACGATCGGTCCGGCCCCGTTCCTCATCAGGCCCGGCCGGCGCCGGCCCTCAGCGGATCAACTTGAGGACCCTCTCGTCGGACCTGAGGCGCTCAAAGGCATCGTCTTCTTTGGTCTCGTCCTTGACATTCACACGATGGAGCGTCCGCCTGGGGGTTCTGCCTACTTCTTGTGCTTCTTCAACTTCCTCAATATGACATCTATAGAGGGCGTGTCCTGGTGCTTCCCCTCGTCCTTGGGCCTGATCTCCTCTTCGGCCTCCTTCGCTTCCATCGTCTTCGATTCCTCGGCCGGCTCCTTCGGGCTTTCGGGCTGTGCCTCCGGTTCCACCTCTATCGCCCTCTCGCCCGCATCCTCGGGTGCCACAGTCGCCGGTTCCTCATATTGTACTGGCGCTTCCTCTGCGGGAGGTGCCGGTGGCGGGGCCTGGTATCTCTCGACGTACCTTACCACCGGTTCAGGTGGTGGGCGGTTCGCGATCTCCTCGATCCTCATGGCCAGGCCGTGGGTCGTACCCCTCAAGGCCCCGACCTCCGCGAAGCCCTCATCCAACCTCTTCCTGGTCATCGCGCCCTGGGCCTTCAGGTCCCTTGTCCTAAGGATGTTGACTGCCATCAAGACCATAACAAGTACCAGCATGAGGATGATAGCGATCGGGGTCCCTGTGGAGGAGACCGTCACGGCGTTCCTCGTCTTCCCTTCCTCGTCCTTGAGGTCCTCGATGTCCTTCTTCATGCCCGCCAGGTCGGTCTCTATGGTGTTCAGCCGCTCCAGGTCGGTCTTCATGGCCACCAGGTCCTTCGTCATGTTGCTGATGTCGCTGGCCATCCCGTTGATGCGGTCCAAGGCCTTGAGCAGCTTCGTGATGTTGTCGAGCCTGCCCAGGGTCTCGGTCCTGAAGACCTCGAGCCTGCTGGACAAGGCGTTGACCTGAGTGAGTATCTTGGAAAGGATCGCTGGGTCCCCGCCCGAGCTGGGCATCGTCCTTTCGATCTCCTTGAGCTTGCTCGTTATCTGCGCGAGGGTCGTCGAGTTGATGTTCTCGACCAGGGTCTGCAGATCCTTGATCTCCCTCGAGACGTTGACCGTGCCGGTCTGGTTCGTGCTCTGGTTGAGCTGGATGGCCTTTAGGAGGTCGATGATAACGTTCAGCGTTGTCGTGACGTCGCCCCTGAAGGCCAGCATGTCGGCGTCGAGGGAGCTCATCTCAGAATGCAGCGACGAGTTCGTGGCATCGACGCTCATCTGGAGGGCCTGGAGGTCGGCGTCGAGGCTTACCTCGATCCCCACGATGCCCTGCTGAAGGCTCGTGTTGGCGGCCGACAGCTGCGTCGAGAGGTTCTTTATCGCCGACAGGACCTTCGAGCTGTCCGAGCCCTGCATCGCGCTCATGAGCGCCGTCAGATTGACGTTGATTTTTCCCAGGAGGTCCTTTATCTCCTTGTGGTCGGCCCTCAGGGTCAGGTTCACGCCCGCGAGGTCCTTGCCGACCTTGGATATAGAGCTGTTTATCGCGGTCAGCTTGTTCGACAGGGAGCCGTTAACAGCGATCAGGTCGTTGTGAACGTCCTTTAGGAGGGCCGACAGGGAATCATTGACCGCCGATAGGTGCGTATCCAACGAGGAGTTCACTCCATCGAGCCCGGCGAGGATACTTGTGTTCATTCCAGCTAGCGCGGCCAGGATGGTGGAATTCACGCCTACCAATTCGGCCAGGACGCTGGAGTTCACGGCCGAAAGCTCCGTCAAGACACTAGTGTTCAAGCCCGCCAACGTGGCCAGGATGCTGGAGTTGACCCCCGTAAGGGCATTGTACAGACTTGAGTTCACGCTGGACAGTTCGGCCAGGAACGTGGAGTTCATGCCCACAAGGTCGGCGCGTATACTATTGTTCATCAAGGCCAGCTCGACCAGCAGCGTGGAATTCACCCCGGCCAACGCGCCTTGGACACTAATATTAACTTCCGACAACGCGGCCAGGACGCTCGTGTTCACCGTCGCCAATGCGCCCAGGACGCTGGAGTTCATGCCCGCCATTGCGGCCAGCAAGGTGCTGTTCATGCCGAGCATGTCATCGTGAAGCCCGACCATCATGCCCGAAAGGGAGATGTTCATGGAGGTGACGTTGGCGTCCAGCCCCCTGAGGGTGCTGTTCATGAAGGTCATGTTGGCCCTCAATCCAAGTACCAGGTTCCGGACCTCCTTCAGGGTCGAGTTCAGGAAGTTGAGGTCCCCTTTCAGGGAGTTCAGCGGGTTCAGCGGCTCGGCGTCGCTGATGTCCGGGATGCCATCGTTGTCATCGTCGGTGTCAGCGTTGTTTCCGATGCCATCGAGGTCCGTATCGAGCCATTCCGAGGCCTTCAGCGGGAAGGCGTCCTGCCCGTCAGGGACCCCGTCGCCATCGTCGTCCACGTCGATGAGGTTCCCGATACCGTCGTGGTCCGTGTCATTGTCGCACATCTGGGAGACCGCCTTGGAGAGCCCCGAGAGGTCCCCGGAAGCGTCCACGGTTTCTACGACATAATAGTAGACCTTCCCGACCACGACCTTACTGTCCACGTAGGACCGCGCGGTGGACGGCAGGGCCGCGATCATGTCGTAATGGGAGCCGTCGGAGGAGCGGTACACCCTGAAGCCCGTGAAAGGCTCCCTCCAGTACTCCGGCTTGCTCCAGTTGAGCGTTATCGGCCCGCCATCGCCTGTTAAGCTGGCCTTCAGGCCCGTGGGCGGCGGCGGCGCCGTGACCATCATCATGAGATAGGTCTGGCCCGCATCGATGTGAACGTCGTCGTCCCAGTAGGCGCCTATCAGGATGTCGTCGAGGCCATCCCCGTTGACGTCCCCATCGCCGGCGACGGAGATCCCGGAGGTATCGCCGGCGTCCTCGCCGATGAACGAGGCCCCCGCTGTGGCAAGGCGTGTGTCCATGACCCATCCGGCGGCCATCCCAAGGACGAGATATGTCTGACCCGCATTGTTGCCGCCGTCATCGTCCCCCGTGGCACCTAGGAGGAAATCGTCGTATCCATCCCCGTTCACATCCCCCGCTGGCGCGACCGCGCGACCGGATTCGTCATTCGCACTTTCCCCCGAGAATGAGGCGTCCGCGGCCGAGGTGTCTGTGTCCAGGGCCCATCCCAAGGCCATGCCAAAGAAGATGTAGGACTGGCCCGAATTAGGGTTGGCGCCCTCGTTATTCCCGTAGGCCCCTATCAGGATGTCATCATAGCCGTCCCCGTTGATGTCCCCGGCGCTCGAGACCGAGTAACCGGCGAAGTCCCCAGCGACCTCCCCCCAGAAGGAGGCGTCCACGCCGCCCAGGAGCACGTCCATAATCCAGCCCGTGGGCTCGCCAAGGACGAGATAGGCCTGGCCCGCGTTCGGCCCGCCGTCATCGTCGTAAGGGGCGCCGATCAGGATGTCGTCGTAGCCATCCCGGTTGACGTCCCCCGCCCCTGCGACCGAAGTCCCCGCATTGTCATTAGCGCTCTCGCCCAAGTACGATCCCGAGGATGCTGACAGCAATGCGTCCATGGCCCAGCCAGCGGACTTGCCAAGTATGAGGTAGGCCTGGCCCACATCAAGGGTCGGGCCATTATTGGAGAACGGTGCACCTATGAGGATGTCGTCATAACCGTCCGCGTTCACATCCCCTGCCCCAGCTACCGATGTGCCGGCCGCATCCCCCACGAGCTCCCCCCAGAACGAGGCGCTTGAGCCGCCAAGGCCCGTGTCCGCAGTCCAACCCGTTGCCTTCCCAAGTATGAGATAGACCTGGCCCGCGCCGTTAACATTGTCACTATCCCCGGGGGCCCCGATGAGCATATCGTCGAAGCCGTCCCCGTTGACGTCGCCAGCCCCAGCTACCGATGTGCCAGCAATGTCCCCGGCATGCTCGCCCACGAACGAGGCGTTGGCCTTCGAGAGGTCCACATCCATGGCCCAGCCGGTGGAGTTCCCAAAGAAGAGGTAGGCCTGGCCAGCATTGGCCCCGTTGTCATCATCGCCAGGGGCACCGATCAAGATGTCGTCAAAGCCATCGCCGTTGACGTCACCCACGATCGCAACGGAGGTGCCGGAACTGTCGCTGATGTCCTCACCTATGAATGACGCGTACGATGTGCTCAGGTCGGTCCGCATCTTGAGGGGCCCCTCGGTGGCCGTCGATGTCAGGAGTGCGCATGGCACGCAAAGCATGATGACCAGGGCAATGGCGTTTATGCTTTTACTATGGGACATGATACCACCATCTCTTGATGAACAGAAACATTGAATGGAATAATAGTAATTATTTCTTTTCTAAGACTGTCGTACTATAATCAACTTTTGTATAATAATATTGAGTTTATGGGATAGGATATCTGCTAACACCGTTCCTGGGTTCAGCCAACGAGGTCCTGGAAGCGCTTGTCCCCGAGCAAGCCTGCGAAGGCATCGTCCTCCTTGGCCTCGCCCTTGACCTCCGGGTCCTTCCCTAAAACCTCCTCCAGCAGGTTCAGGGCCTTCTCCTTGTCACCGTCGGAGCCACGGAGCGCGAACAGCCGGGCCATGCAGTAGGTACTGCCTGGGTCGCCGGGTTCGACCTCGCGGTACTTCTCGAAAGTCACAAGCCCGTCATCGTAGCGGCCCATGAGCCCGAGCGTCACACCCTTATTGAACAATGCAAGCGGATTGTCGGGCTCGAACGCCAGGGCCTTGTCGTATGACGCGATGGCCTCGTCGTAGCGCTTAAGGCCGGAGAGCAACGCCCCCTTGTTTATCCAGCCGTTCGCGTACTGTGGGTCGACCTGCAACGCCTTGTCGAAGGCCGAGAACGCGGCATCGTTCTGCCCCAGGTGCTGGTGGGCCATGGCCTTCTCGTTCCACGTGTCGAGCCTGTTGGGGGCCAGCTGCAACGCCTTGTCTAACGGCGGGAGCGCCTCCTCGAACCTCCCGAGCCTGGCGAGCGACCTGCCCTTGTTGTAGAGCGCGTTCACATCGTTGTTGTCGGCCTCGAGCGATTTCTCGAAGGCCGGGAGCGCCTCCTCGAATCGGCCCAGGTTGAAAAGCGCGGTGCCCTTGTTGCCCCAGGCGAGGCCGTCAGATGGATAGAACTTGAGCGCTGTCACATTGGCCTCGAGGGCCTCCTCGTTCCTTCCCATGGCCAGCAGCACGCAGCCTTTGTTGTACCATACCTTGCCGTTCTCGGGGTTGTTCTTGATGGACTTGTCGAACAGCTCCAGGGCCTCCTCGTTGCGCCCCTCGGCCATGAGCGCGCGGGCCTTGTTGTAGGCGAACATCACATCGTCCATCATATTGTCGGCATCGACGTGGTCCAGGGCCGCAATGCCGGCGTTATGGTCGCCCGCGTCCACGAGCGCCACCCCCTTGGCGTACCACACCTCGGCCAAGAGGTCCTTTAGGCCGTCCCCGAGCTCCTTTTTCAGTTCCTCGCCGGCCTTGGCTTTGACATCCGGGTCCTTGTCCATGGCAAGCAGCAGCACGATGCTTACACCGGTCTGGCCCAGCTTCTTGGCCGCCTCAAGACTAGCTAACCGGACATTCTTAGCGGGGTCCATGGCCCCGCGGTATATGACGGGGATCCAGTTATTGTCAGGGACATCCATCCATCCCAGCACCGCCGCCCTCTTACTTTCATCCGGGTCCTCCATCTTGGCGAGCTCCGCGTCCTTGGGCCTCCTGATCAACCGTTGGAACCTTCCAGGTCCGTCGAGGCGGTAGAGCGCCTCCTTGATCGCCGCCAGCGTGCAGTGGTCGATCTCATCCGGCGGCTTTTCCTTGAATGTCTTCAGGGCCGTCTCGAGGATCGGGATGGACGATTTACCAATCTTTAGCGCCGCATCCATGATAGTGTCAGCCGACACCTGTCCCACGGCCTTGTTGAGGAATGGTAAGCAATCGTCGCCCCAGGCCGTGACGGCCATGAGGACGGTCTTCTTCTCTTTCTCGTCGCCAGCATCGAATGCCTGGTTGAGCCTGTCCTTCATGGTCGCGGGCCCGAACTTGCCCGTCGCGAGCGCCTCGGCAAGCATCCCGTCACTGTACTTCGGCGCGGCCAGTATGATGGGCAGGCCCGCCTCGCCCCATTCTATGGCGACCTCCCAGGCCTCTCGGGCCACCTGGCCGTTCCAATAATCGATCATGTCCCGCTGTATGGCCGATCTCATGATGTCCGCGGCCTTCGGTCCGAGCGTGCGCACGAACTTGGTCATGTCGATCCGCGCCTCCACACGTAGCCGTCCGGAATCATCCGTGGCCATCAGCTTCTCGAAGAACGGCATGGCGTCGGCCCCGAGCCGCTTGGCCACGCCGAGGGCCAACTCGAGCTGATAGTAATCGCCCTTCTCTGCGACCAGTATAAGAAACGGCATGGAGTCCTTGCCAAGGTTCGCCGACGCCGAGATGCTGGCGTTCGTGAGGCCCCAGCTCCCGGTATTGAACGCCGCGGTGAGTATCTCGAGCCCCTGCGGTCCCGCCATGGATGCCGCCTGGACCGCGGCCACCTGGACCTCCTCGTAGGGGTCCCCGTAGGCCATCTTAATCAGATCGAAATGGTCCTTCGCGACATGGGCCAGCGCGCCGGCCGCGAAGGCCCTGTGAGCCCCCGGGACGATGTCGGGCTCTATCTCGTACTCCGTTGGCGTGGGGTTCTCCCAGTTGTGCCGTATGATCTTCTGCTTCGGGCCCCTCGCGGTGTTCAGGTTCGTCCGGATGAGCTCGATGCCCGCCTCGCCCATGAATGGTGCTGCCGCGAGACGCACGAAGATGTCCTCGTCGGCGAAGCCGGCCTCGACTATGTGCCTGGCCTTGTCGCCGATCTTCACGGCCGACCATATGGCCGCGAACTTCACGAGCTGGTACTGGTAGAACGGCCCGTCGTAGTCGCATATGGACTGCTGCGGGCAGAAGGAGGATGGGTCCTTGATGGCCTCTTCGAGGATCTCGAGGCCCGTCTCGCCGAGCTCCCCAGCGCACTTTGCCGCCTCGGCCTTAGTGTTGACGTTCTGGTGCTTCAGGGCCAGGTGCAGCAGCGGGATGGCCTCATTGGGATATTTCGACAGGCGAGATACCACCTGGCTGGAGTACTCGCTGTTGCCGGTGATGAACGCCTTGATGACCTCGAGCTCCTTCGGTCCCATGTTCTTCGAGGCCTCGATGACCATGTAGGCGGCGCGGCTGGAGTACTCCTGCGAGGCACGGACCAGGACCTCGGCCGCGGGAGCGCCGATACGGCCCGCGGCTATGACCGCGTCCTCGGGGACAGGGTCGTTCGGGCCCTTGAGGGTCTTCAGCAAAATGGGCACGCCCGCCTCGCCCAGGCCGCCGGCCCCATGCATGATGTAATTCATGATATGCGGTGGGGCCGAGTCCATCATCCTCAACAGCAACGCCGCCCCCTCCGGGCCCGTGCGCCCGATGGCGTCGGCGGCTGCCTTACCGTACCATTCGCTGGACTCGTAGGACAGGAGCGCGTGTTCTAATACTGGAAGGCCCGCAATCCCCATGCCCGACGCGGCCTCGAGCACGGCCTTGGCCTTCGGTGAGGACTGGTTGCCGACGTAATAGTTCTTCTTCAGCAGCGGGATCCCAGCACCGTCAGGAAGCCTTGCCAGGGCCTTTATCGCGTACAATCCAAGCTCGTCGTAGACGGTCGACGCGGCCTCGAACACTGGTAGGCCCGTGGCCCCGAGCCCCTCGGCGGCATCGATGGCCAGCATGCGGCACTCGTGGCTGCTGCTGGATGTGACCGCCTTGGAAATGGCCTCGACCCCGGCGGGCCCCAGGCGCTTCGCGGCCTCGATTGCCAGCCCGACAACGGTCCGGCACCCCTCGTAGACATGTTTTGATGCCACCTTCCATCCGGGCTCTCCTAGCTCGAGGAGGGCCCTCATGAGCTCCCATGTTATGGGCCCGGGGCGGCCCTCGGAGTAGGTCTCCAGCGGTTTCAGGAAGCCAGCATCGACGGCGGCCTCCATCGCGATGAATGATACGAACGGGCGGTAGGACCTCCCCATGCCGGGATAGGTGGCGTCGGCCAGCGCGGCCTCTCCGTCCTCACCGAGGTACTTCGAGGCCTCCACGGCCGAGCGCCAGACCTGCTCGACGGAGCAATTCACACAACGTAGGAGATGCCCTCTGAGCTCCTCGTTGGCCATCGCTCAACAATGGCCGAAACGTATAATAAAACCAGCGGTCCTGTTCAAAGAGAGACAAGGTCCAACTATCGGTCCTTCGGGACCGCGGCCGACCGCCAATACCTTGCCTTATCGTATTCCCGGGGCACTGGATCCTTCAGCGCCTTCTCTATCTCAGTCAGGATGACCTTCCCATCGGCTGGCTCCAGCTCCATGGGACACCCCTTGAAATGGGAGGCCAGGTCCGACAGCTCCTTCACGCCCACGAAGAGGAACAGCCTGTCCTTCATATCCAGCAGCGGCACCGCGTTCTCGGGCTCCAGCCGGTGGACCAGCTTGACCTTGAAGCGGACCGGCAGCTCCTCGCTCTTGGAGAGGGGCGTATGGTCGATGTAGCATTGCGTCAGCGCCTCGGTCACGCCTGTGAACCGCGAGATGCCCGAGATGTAGCATAGGAAGTAATCCCCGGGGCGGACCTCCTTCGCGACCTTCTCCTTCCGTTTCCTGAACCCGGTGAGGTTCGCACCTATCTTGAGGAACTGTTCCCAGCCGGTCCCCGAGAACACATCTAGCCAGTACCTTCTTGTCATGGGATCTCACAGCAAATATAGTACATCATTATGTGGTAATAAGGATTCCTCGGGAGGGTACGCGCGGCAAGCGGGTCATCCCGAGCGCCAAGGGAATAAGAAAGACTGATAAACCTCCAACTTGTTGTGAGAACGAGAGACCTAACGGGGCGTATACTAGATGTTCTGCGTCAACTGCGGCAACGAGATCCCCAATGATGCGAAGTTCTGCTCGAAGTGCGGTAAGCCCACCGCCCAGGCTAGTCCCGCGCCCCCGGCAGCGCCTCAGGCGGGCAATGCCCAGGAACTGGACCAGTTCCACGACCACATCAAGCATGGCCTTGAGTACAGCAAGAACGGCGGAAGGGTCATGGCCGAGTACAACAAATGGGCCAAGGAGAAGTGGCTAGTCGAGGCCGAGAACAGCTACGGCAAGGCCCTAACCTTCTTGAACCAGATAGGTGAACTGGACATGGTCAAGGGCCTGTCCATCGAGGAGCGGCAGAAGCTCATGGCCAAGGAGTTCGAGTACCAGAGGCTGATGGTCCAGACCATGACGGGCCTCACGACCGTGGACTTCTATCGTAAGAAATATTCACAGGCCGTCGAGCGGGTGCACAAGCTGATGACCGAGACCCTACCAAAGGATAGCATGTTCCTCAAGGAAGTGACGGCCCTGCGGGCCATGGTCCTAGACGAGGTCAGGAGCAAGGACTTCAATCTCTGGAAGACGATCAGAAAGGACATCATGAAGGACGAGGTGCGGTAAGAGGAGCTGAGCTTCACCAAGTTAAAGTCCAAGGATGCCCAGGGTTTTAACCCTAGGAGGAATTGGAAACGCTGTTTATAAGCCCTGTGGAATACTATCGGTCAGAGTGAAACTATTCTGTAACTATTTTTCCGTCGACAATGGTCCTTTTTTATGCTTTAGTTTAACCGGACCCTCCCCTTTCTTTATATACCCCGATTGACAAATAGATATCATGGTCCCCCAGGTTGTTAGAAAAGCGTACAAACTTAATATCTGTCCCCTTACCAAAATAAAGGACAAGAAATTACAGGACCTCGAGGATAGGTATCGAACGGTCCTCAATATCATCAAGACCGGTGTAGAATTCTGGGACGCCATCCCAGGCTCGGACGATCTTCCCTTCAAGAGATACAATCTTCAAAAGCTTCTTTACAAGGGGATCTCGAAGGATTCCAATCTGCAATCGCAACAGATCATCGATGCCATGAGCGATGCGTGGGCCAATAGAAAGGACCCCTGCGCGAGATTCAAGCATCCGACAATCCCTTACAATTGCCCCAGGAGCGGAAAGCTTGGCCGGACCGCAAAGGGCAATCCAGTCATCGCAATTGCCATTGACGATTCCGGATCGAAGCGGATGGCCATACCTATCGCCATGGACGGGGCATGGAACAGGTTCCGAAAGGAGATCGACAAAGGTTGGACCTTTACTTATTTCGAGCTGCATCATCGGAAGTCCAAAGGCGATGACCAATGGTGCGTCATTGTAACCCTCCGGAAGGAGTTTATAGTGAAGGACCTGGAACAATCTAAAACCGTTCTGGGCATCGACATCGGGTGTGGCACACTCGCTGCAGGCTCAGTCCTTAATAAAAAGGGAATGGTCCTCCGCCAGAGGTACTTCGGTAGGGACCTCGCGCACAGGCAAAGGAATATCGGGCTCCGAAGGTCCAAGCTCCAAAGTTATGCAGATAAAGGGAGCCGGAAAGCTCGAAAGAAACTGAAGGAACTGAAAGGATACGAGAAGAACTTGGTAAAGACCCGATGCTATCAGGTCGCGCACGAAGTAGTGGACTGGGCACTGAGATATGACTCGATGATAGCGATCGAGGACTTGAAGGGATTGCACAGGCATCGGAAGAGGACAAAGGCCAAGGACGGAAAACGAATTGGACAACCGCGGTTCATCGAGAGAAAGATCAACCGCAAGGTCCACCGGATGCCGAACGATATCTTCTCCTCGGCATTGACCTCGGTATCCTATCAGAATTGCATCGGGGCTGGTAAAGTGGACCCAAGTTATTCGTCCCAGACCTGCTCGCGGTGCTTTGCAGTGAACAGCGAGTATAGAAAGGGCTGCATCTTCCATTGTGGTAAGTGCGGCCTGCTGGTGAACGCGGACAGGAACGCGTCCGTGGACATCGGAAGA